>Ga0116214_1000057_pt1 | contig 65455 bp, 60 predicted proteins | sample Sb_taG_FD_88964 | JGI IMG/M metagenome (GOLD analysis project Ga0116214, IMG submission 88964) | Peat soil microbial communities from Weissenstadt, Germany - Sb_50d_1_NS metaG | ecosystem: Environmental > Terrestrial > Soil > Wetlands > Peat | place: Germany: Weissenstadt | collected 2010-09-21
ACGGCGCCTGCCTCGAGGGCCTTTCCGCCTTCGTGCGCGTTATAACCGGATAGCTCGCCGTTCGCACATCTCCGAACGGGTCAGACGAGCTTTAAGCCGATGAGCACACTCAGCCAGACAAGCGCTCCCGCTGCCCCCGTCATGCGGGACGGGGACGCGCTGGCCGTGTCGGTCGTAATCCCGTGCCTGAACGAGGCCGCGAACATCGAGGCCTGCGTGACAGCCGCCCTGGAGGCGCTCGCGGAGATGGACGTCGCCGGCGAGGTGGTGGTCGCCGACAACGACTCCGAGGACGACTCGGCGCGGCTGGCCGAGCAGGCCGGCGCGCGCGTCGTCGTCGAGCGCCGGCGCGGCTATGGCAGTGCCTACCTGGCTGGCTTCGCCGCCTCGAAGGGCCGTTACATCGTGATGGCCGACGCCGACCTGACCTACGACTTCAATGAGATCCAGCGCTTCGTCGCGGCGCTCGAGCAGGGCGCCGAGTTGGTGATGGGCGACCGCATGGACAATATCCAGCCGGGGGCGATGCCGTGGCTGCACCGCTACATCGGCAATCCACTCCTGTCCGGTCTGCTGAACCTGTTCTTCCGCACCGGCGTGAGCGACGCCCACTGCGGCATGCGCGCGCTGCGCCGGGACGTCCTCGAGCGCCTGGACCTGCGCACGACCGGCATGGAGTTCGCCTCGGAGATGGTGATCCGCGCGGCGAAGGAGAACCTGCGAATCGCCGAGTTCCCGATCGAATACCGCCCGCGCGGGGGGGAGTCGAAGCTGTCGAGCTTCCGCGACGGCTGGCGCCACCTGCGCTTCCTGCTCGTCCATTCCCCCAATCACCTGTTCGTCGTGCCCGGCACGCTGCTCGCCGGCCTGGGCACGCTGATCGTCGTGTTCGTCGGAGCGGGCCTGGATTTCTTCGGGCGCGCGTGGGGCCTGCATGCGCTGATCGGCGGTGCGCTGCTGATGATCGTCGGCACCCAGGTGCTCGCCCTTGGACTGTGCGCGCACGCGTATGGCACCTATTTCATGGGTGAGCGCGACCCCTGGTTCGATCGCATGCGGGCACGCTTCCGGCTCGAGCACGGTCTCCTGCTGGGCGGTGTGTTCGTGCTCGTCGGTCTTGTCATGGGGGTGGTGATCGTGGCGACCTGGATCGCGCACGGCTTCGGCTCGCTGGCCGACGAACACCTCGCGGTGATTGCCGCGTCGCTCTTGATCGTGGGAATCCAGATCTTCTTCTCCTCCTTCCTCCTGTCGATCCTCGGTCTGCGCCGCGGCTAGTGTCCCGAGTGGCGGTGCGGCGGGTCCTCGCCTGTGGGCTGCTGGCCATCGTCGCGGCGTTCGCGCTGCTGCTCCTGCACCGTGAGCCGCGGCGCTCGGGCAGCGACACAACTCCCTACGCGACGGGCGCGGCGGCAGTGTTGAACGTCGGCGAGCGGACCTGTCAGGGGCAGGAGCTGTTGCCCGCCGACACCGCCGCGCTGCGGATGACGATCCACACCTACGGCAAGCCCGGCGCGAGGTTGAGCGTGAGTGTGACCGGCCCGCACGGAGCGCCGCTCACGACGGGAGGCCTGCCGGCTGGCTGGCGCCAGGGGGTTGTGCGGATCCCCGTCACGCACGTGTCCACGACGACTGCTGGGGCGACCGTGTGCCTGCGCGATGAAGGCCCGTCGCCGGTGGCGCTCGCCGGCGATAGTAGGGACCAGTTTCACACGATGCAGGTGGACGGCAGAACGGTCGAAGATGGACAGTTGCGCTACGAATACATGCGTCCGGGCAGCGAATCGTGGCTGCAACTGCTGCCGACCGTCGTATACCGCTTCTCGCTGGGCAAGTCCGGCCTGGTGCGCCACTGGGCGTGGGCAGCGGCGCTCGTGCTGATGCTGTTCGCCGTGACCATGGCGATCAGGACGATCCTACGCGAGGGGACCTGAACGCGTGGGCGCTTTCACTCAGATCCGCGCCCGCATCGGCGCGCTCGTGCGGCGCGTGCCGAAGGCCGCCAGGATGTGCGCGCTCGTGGCGCTCGCCAACGGGCTGGCGTGGTCATTGATCGTGCCCCCTTTCCAGGTTCCCGACGAGAACGCCCACTACGCCTACGTTGCGCAGGTCGCCGAACGCGGCACCGTTCCCCGCCCGGCCAGGGAAGAAATGCTCTCGCCCGCCGAGGAAGGCACGCTCGAAGCGATTGGCTTCTATGGGGTGATCGGCGAGCCGCACGACCCGGCCCCCTTCTCACAGCGCCAGCAGCAGGCGATCGAAGCGGTGGCCCGCAAGCAGCTGAGCACGCGCGGCTACGGCGACGCGCTGACGGCGACGAACAACCCGCCGCTGTACTACGTCCTGGAGGCGATCCCCTACAAGCTCGCCGCCGGCGGCACCGTGCTCGACCGGCTCGCCGCCATGCGTGTGCTCTCGGCGCTGATGGGAGCCGTGACCGTGCTGCTCGTCTACCTGTTCCTGATGGAGCTGCTGCCCGGCCGTCGCTGGGCATGGAGTGTGGGTGCACTGATGGTCGCGTTTCAGCCCCTGTTCGGCTTCATGTCGGGCGGGGTGAACAGCGACGATCTCATCTACCTGATGGGGGCCGGCGTGCTGTGGGCGGTGGCGAGGACGTTTCGTCGCGGCCTCACCCCCGCGAACGGGGCGATGATCGGCGTATTCCTTGGGCTCGGTCTCGTGACGAAGTTCACCCTGCTCGGCTTCATCCCGGCCGTCGCGCTGGCCGTCGCATTGGGGCTATGGCGCGCCTGGCCGCAACAGCGCGCACGCGCGCTGCGCGGGGCGGCGTGGGCGACCGGACTGACCGCCGCGCCGGTGCTCGCCTACCTCGCCCTCAACCACCTGGTCTGGAAACGTGGCGCGCTCCCCGGGGGGATTGGCAGCGTCTCATCCGGCAGCGCAACCGGGCCCCGGTTCAGTTTTGGCGCGGAGCTCAGCCACATCTGGCAATTGTTCTTGCCGCCGCTGGGCATGCGTCACCAGTTCGCCTACGTGCCGCTGCAGCGCACCTGGTTCAAGGGCTTCATCGGCAGGTTCGGCTGGCTGGACTACACCTTCCCGGAGTGGGTCTATAGCATCGCGCTGTATGTCGCGTTGCTCGTCATCGCGCTGGTGATGGCCGAGCTCGTGCGCCGCCGCCAAGCCCTCGCTCGCCGGCTGGGCGAGCTGGCCGTGTACGCATTGGCGCTCGTCGGGCTGTGCGTGGAGATCGGCGTCGAGTCCTACCGCGAGACGATCATCAACGGAGAACTGTTCGAGCAGGCCCGCTACCTGCTGCCGCTGCTCTGCCTGTACGCCGCACTGGGCGCGCTGGCGGCGCGCGCCGGAGGGCGTCGCTGGGGTCCGGCGATCGGCGCGGCGCTCGTGATGCTGGCGATCGGCCACGATCTGTTCGCCCAGGCGATCACGATCTCCCGTTACTACGCATGAGCACCGCCGGCGTGACGGTCGCCATCCCAGTGCGCGACGGCGGCGAGCTGCTCGCGCGCACGCTCGCGGCGGTGGCCCGGCAGACCGTGGAGCACGAGCTGCTCGTATGCGACTCCGGCTCGACCGATGACTCACTTGCGCTGGCCCGCTCCCACGATGCCCGCGTGATTGAGATACCGCCACGCGAGTTCAATCACGGCGGCACGCGTAACCTGCTGCTGGCAGAGGCGGCGGGCGAGCATGTGGCGCTGCTCACACAGGACTCCGAGCCAGCCGACGAGCACTGGCTGGAGCGGCTGCTCGAGGGGTTTGAGCTCGCGCGGGACGTGGGGATCGTCTACGGGCCTTACATCCCGCGCCCGCGGGCATCGCCCGCGGTCCGCTGGGAGCTCGAGCATTGGTTCTCCTCACTCTCCCCCGACGGAGGCCCACGGGTGGAGCGCTTGCGCGAGGACGAGCGCGCGCTGCCCGCGGTGGCGCTGATCGGCGCGCGCGGCTTCTTCACCGACGCCAACGCCTGCGTCTCCCGCGCGGCGTGGTCTGAGGCGCCCTTCCGCGATGTCCCCTACGCCGAGGATCGGTTGCTGGCGATCGACATGCTGCGCGCCGGCTATGCCAAGGCGTTCGTGCCGTGCGCGGCGGTGCTCCACTCCCACGATTACGCCGCCGGCGAGCAACTGCGCCGCTCTTTTGACGAGTGGCGGGGCCTGCGCGAGGTGTATGGCTGGCGCGAGCCCGCCTCGCCCGTGCACCTCGCCGGTCAGCTGCGGGGAGCGCTGGGCCAGGCGCGGCGCGCGGCGTTGCGCGAGGAGCTATCCCCTGCCCGCCGCCGCGCGACGCTCGCCGCGGTCGGCCGTCACCATGTTCTGCGCCTCGCCGGCGCGCTGCTCGGCTCGCGCGCGGACCGGCTCCCATCCGGCGTGCGCCGGCGGCTGTCCTTGGAGCGGCGGGCCGGCTTTCAGCCCCTGGATCTCGACGGCGACTCAGCTCAACCCACCGACCCGCCTGCCTTCGCGCGATGAGTGACAACAACCCGATCCAAGGCAAGCCCCAGGGCGCCTTCTCCGACCTGAAAAGGCGGATCTACCTCACCTACACGAACTACGGCCTGCGCACGATCCTCTGGCGGCTGATCACCTTCCCGCTGCGCTTCACCCCGCTGGAGCGTCATATGCGGCTGCGCACGCATGCCCGTGACGGGGAACTGCGCGACGCCGTCGCCTGGTATCGCGAGCACGGCCGACCGGTTGACATCGTGATCCCCAGCTACCGCGACTCAGAGCGCGTACGCACGCTCGTGCGCAGCATCTCAAAGACCGCCCCACGGGGGATGTTTCGCGTCATCGTCGCCGACGATTGCAGCGGCTCGGAGCACCTCGCCGCGCTGGGACAGATCGAGGGCATCGATGTGCTTGTCCCGTCTGAGGAGAACACGGGCTTCGCAGCAAACGCGAACCGTGGCATGCGCGCGAGTGAGCCCGACCGTGACGTCGTCGTGCTGAACTCTGACATCGAGGCGCTGCCGAGCTGGCTTCAGTGTCTTCAGTACGCGGCTCATCGGTCCGCGGACGTCGGCATCGTCGGCGCGCAGCTGCAGTATCCCGATGGGCGCATCCAGTTCGGTGGGACCGTGCGCAACCGTGACCAGCCGGAGTGGTTTGACCACCGCTACCGGTTCAAGCCTCCCGGCTGGGGCCCCGCCTCGCTATGGAGTCCAGCGCTCGCGGTCACCGGCGCGTGCATGTACGTGCGCCGCGAGGTTATCGAGCGCATCGGCTTGCTCGACGAGCGTTACCCGATGGCCTACGAGGACGTCGACTGGTGCCTGCGCGCGTGGCGGGCCGGCTTTCAGGTGCTCTACTTCCCCGCGGCCCAGCTCGTCCATCATGAGTCTGTCACGCGCGGCACCGAGCTGGGCGAGCGCGAGCGCGATTCCCAGCGGCTGTTCTGGGAGCGCTGGTCGGACTTCTTCGATGCGCGCGAGGTGCACACCCCAGAGGGCAAGCTCCGCATCGTCTATGTGACCGAAGACACCGGCGTCGGTGGCGGCCACCGCGACATCTTCGAGCACCTCAACCGCCTGTTCGCGCGTGGTCACGATGTGTCGCTGTACACGCTCGGGGAGTCTCCCGACTGGTTCCAGCTGCGCGTGCCCGTGCACAGCTTCGCCGGCTATCACGAGCTCGTCGACGAGCTCTCCCGGGTCGACGCGATCAAGGTGGCGACGTGGTGGAAAACGGCCGCGCCGGTGTGGCAGGCGAGCGTCGTGCGCGGCCTCCCTGTGTACTTCGTCCAGGACATCGAGACCTCCTATTACCCAGACGCCGAGCGGGGCCGACACGCGGTGCTCGACTCCTATCGGCCGGAGTTCCGCTACATGACGATCTCCTCCTGGAATCGCGAGCGCCTGCGCGAGCTGGGCCTCGACGCCGAGCTGATCCCGCCGGGGATCGACCTCGACACGTTTCGCCCGCGCGCGGACGTGGCGCGCCGCGATGACATGGTGCTTGCGCTGGGACGCTCGAACCCGCTGAAGAACCTGCCGCTCACGATCGCCGCTTGGAAGGCGTTGAAGAACCGATCGGAGAGCGGCGAGCGTCCGGAGCTGTGCCTATTCGGGGTTGAGCCGGAGCTGGCGCAGGGTCAGGAGCGTGTGGGCTACGTCTCCTCCCCGGACGACGAGCGGGTCAACGAGCTCTTCTGCCAGGCGACCGTCTTCATCCAGACCTCCACACACGAGGGCTTCGCGTTGCCGCCGCTGGAGGCGATGGCGACTGGCGCCGCCGTTGTCTGCACTGACGCGCACGGCAACCGCGACTTCTGCCGCGATGGCGTCAACTGCCTGATGCCCCAGGCGAGCGTTCGCGCGGTCAGCGCCGCGCTTGCCAGCCTGCTCTCAGACCCCGAGCTGCGCTCGCGCCTGGGTCAAGCCGGAATCGAGACGGCGAGGGACTACGCGTGGGAGCGACGAATCGACGCGCTGGAGACATTCTTCCAGCGGGTCGCCGCGGCACGGCGGATGGCGGTTGCCGGCGAGCTCGCGCCCACGAGTTAGCCCGGGGGCGGCTCGGTCTGCTCCCAATGAGTGGAGGGAAAGTAGTCCAGCAGCACCTCCTCCAGCATCGCAAAGCGTACACCGGCACGCAGCATGCGCTCCAGCATGTAAACGTCGCCCGGCAGTTCGAGCTGTGCCGCGAAGAGCTCGCGCTCAAAGAAGCGCAACCCGCCGTGCATGAGCGCTCCAGCCCAACTGAAGTAGCCCGGGCGTGGTGGAAAGCTCATGCACGTCACCCGCTCGCGGTCGGGGTAGTGTGCCTCGAAGCCCCCATAGGCGACCTCTGCCCGCTCTATGCGGACCACCTCTAGCAGCGATGCGACCGCGTCGGGACGCAGGTGGTCGTCGTCGTCGAAATGCAGCAGCCATCGCCCGCGGGCGCGCCGAGTCGCCTCGTTGCGGGGCATCGTGCTTCCCACCAGCCAGTGCTTGCCCGGATCGGTGTGCGCGGTAATCCGCTGGCTCAGGTTGGCGTAGCTGACGCGAGGATCGCCGAGCGCCACGACGGCCTCGCCGAACTCGGAGGCGACAGCGTCGCCGACTACCAGCACCTCCAGATTGGCGTGTGTCTGCGCCAGCAGTGACGGCAACGCCCGGCCGAGCAGTGTGCCCTCTCGTCCCGAGGTAGCGAGAGTGACGGAGACCAGCGGGTCGGGATCCGAGTAGGCCCTCTCGTAGTCCGGGCGCGCACGTAGGTCATAAAGGCGGCGCCGGTTCTCAGACTCCTCGTCGAGGACTGCCCGCAGCATTGGCTCTACCCGCTGCTCGAGCGTGCTACGCATCGACTTCACGTTCTCGGCCAGGTCTTGGATCGGTTCCGTCTTCTCCAGCAGCGTGTCGAGCCTCGAGGCCTGCGCATCGACACGTCCGCTGAGCTCGTTGAGACGCCCGTGAAGCTCCCCGAGATGATTGCCGAGAGCGTCAAGACGAGTCACTACGGCACCAAAGCGCCAGTCCAAGAACCTGCCAAGGCGCCGACGGATCACCGGGTGTACTCGCGCGCGGGCAGGCCCTGCACGCGGGACCCGTCGGCGACGTCAGCCAGCACAACTGCTCCGGCCGCGATGATGGCGTCCACCCCCACGTCGGTGCCGTTGACAATCACCGCTCCCATGCCAACAGTTGTGCGCTCGCCGACCGAGACGTTGCCGCCGATGTTGACCCCTGGCATCAGGGAAACGAAGTCGCCGATGCGGCCGTGGTGTCCGACCAGCGCGCCACGGGAGACCAGTGCATGCTCGCCGATCACGGTCTCGACGCCGACGACTGCACCGGGCGCGACCACGCAGCCGACATCGAGCGTGGCGGCCGTCGAGATGTGCGCACACGGATGCACGACCGAGGCGGCGCTCCAGCCGTGCCCAGCCAACCGTGACCAGTGCTCGTTGCGGGGTCCGCCGAGGCCGACGACAACTCGGCCGTCCGGTGGCGGTGCATCGTCTCCGACGATTGGGTGGCCCCCGATGACGGTTCCTATCCGCGAGCGGTCGAGCAGCTCGACCAGACCGACCACTCTCCAGCCGGCGTCTGTGGCCCAGTCGGCGACCTCGATGGCGAACGATCCACTGCCGGCCACAAACAGCTCCTCCCCAGCAGTGCGGTCGAGCGGCGGCAGGTGGCGGCCGAGCTCATGATGCCCACGCATGTCGCGCTAAAGATCCTCGGCGATGTGGGGTGCCGAGCGATTGAAGTACCAGAAGCCGACCAGGAAGATCACGCTGACGAGTGCCAGCGGCTCGATCAGCGCCGTCCAGCTGCCCATGATCTGCCCGTCGCTGAGCGTCGCGCGATTGATCATCGCGTGGCGGAACTGCTGGAAGACCGTGACGAGAGGGTTCAGTGTGTAGAGGTGATAGAGGAAGTGATCGAGTCCAGCGTGCTTGTACACGTAGTTGATGTGGCCGTCGGTGATCACCTTCATGGGGGTTCCGTGCGTCTTGCACGACGCGATGCTAGGTGGAGATGTGTCGCAGATGAGCTTTTCTCTCACCGTTTCGGCGGGAATGATCACCGGCGATGAGTAGAAGAGGATCTGGCTAAGAACTTCCCAGATCGGTGAGATGTCGCGGAACTTCACGAACAGCGCCGAGAGCAGCATCGCGACGCCGGTGGCGAGCACGCTCAGCATCAGGATGATCAGGGGCAGCTCGAGCCAGCTCAGCATCGGCCGTGCGCCAGCGGCCACCGCGAAGATCATCACCACGACCAGGTTGAGCCCCAGGTTGAACAGCGCGAGCAGCACCACCGAGATCGGGATCGCGAGGCGGGGAAACTGGATCTTGCGGACGAGGTTCTCGCGGTCGACGACGCTCCGCACCGCGCCGCTGGTCGCTTCGGCGAAGAAGGTGAACAGCACGATCGAAGCGAGCAGTTGGGCGCCATAGAAGTGGGCTGCGGCGCCTGTGGCTCGGTTGACGTGGAAGATCTTGACGAAGAAGATGTACAGCACCCCAAACAGCAACAGCGGCCGCACCACCTGCCACAGATAGCCGAGGGCGGAGCCGAAGAACTTCAGTTTGAATTCGCTGCGCGCGATGTTGTAGGAGAGATGCCAGAAGCGCGACCAGCTTTCATCCAGCGCGCGCGGCCCCCGGATCGGCTTGCCCGAAGACTCTGTGGGAACCGTCGCGTTACTGAGCTGGTCTGAGATGACAGGTGTGCTCATCGTGGCCCACCAGCCGTTTCGATCTGACCCTTTGGGAGGAGGCCATAGCGGGTCACATCAGTCTGCACGGGAATCTCCACCATGCCGCCGCTGGCGGTCACACCGGAGACGACGAACGACGCGCCTCCCTCGTAACGATCGATTACGTCGAGGCCTTCGCCGCGGTGGGTGATGGTGATGATCGGGTGATAGCGCCCTGGAGCAAGCATGTTGTGGAAGGAGAAGGCGAATACTGCTTGCTCACCACCACTGAAGCTGCCGGTCTGCTCATGGTCTTTTGCCGTAGTGGCTACGACAACCGGCAGGCGCTGCTCGTTGTGCAGCGACATGCTCACGGCCGGGTCGAGCACGTCGGTGTTGAACGTCACCAGCGCCTTCAATGTGAGCGGCTCGGACTGGGGAGCTACGGTTCGGTGCTCGCCGCGATCGTCGCCGAGCCATATGTCGCTCACGCGCGCCATGCCGTCGCCCATGCGAGCGCTACTCACATCATCGCCCTCATAGGTCGAAGCGCGCCCGAAGGCGGTCTCCAGGTACCTGTCGGCCACGTCGCGCGGGTCGCCGATGCTCACCATCTCTCCTCGCTCGAGCAGCATCGCGCGATGACAGAAGCGGGTCACGGCGCTCATGTCGTGGGTGACGAAGACGATCGTGCGACCTTCCTCGCGCATCCGGTTGAAGACGTCGAAGCACTTCTGTTGGAAGGCGGCATCGCCGACCGCCAGCACCTCGTCGATCAGCAGAATTTCAGCGTCGACCTGGATCGCCACCGAGAACGCCAGGCGAACATGCATGCCGGAGGAGTAGTTCTTGAGCTTGAGGTCCTGAAACTCCTCGAGTTCTGCGAACTCGATCACGCGCTTGAAGCGTGCTCTGGCCTCGCGCGGCGATAGGCCGAGCATGATGCCGTTCAGCGCGACGTTCTCATACGCGGCCAGGTCGGGGTTGAAGCCCACGCCCAGCTCGATGAACGTCGACATTCGCCCGTTGCACCAGATCTTTCCCTCATCTGCGCGGTAGATCCCGGCCAGGCACTTCAGCAGCGTGCTCTTGCCGCTGCCGTTGCGCCCAACGATGCCGAAGAACTCCCCGGGCGCCACCGCGAAGGAAATGTCCTTCAGCGCATAGAGCTCCTCGTGGCGTGAGCGACGCAGCGGGTGCAATGCGCGCTCCTTGAGCGTGTGCGTTCGCTCCTCCGGGATCTTGAAGCGCTTGTGGATTTCCCGGGCGGCCAGCGCAGGTTGTCCCGAGGCGGATGTCTCGGCAGGCGGCACGATCACAGGAGGGTAGCGGCGCGGGAGGCCGTCACGGCTCAGCCCGCGCGGCGCAGCCGGCGCCGTGCGCGATCAACGGCGCGTGCCGCGGCGAACACGCGGGCCGGCGCGCCGAACAACGGCCGGCTCAATGTGGGACGGGCACTGAGTGCCAGCAGCGCGCGTTGGAGGTCATCGGGGAGCGCGCCGCTTGGGCCGATCAGGCTCCGGGCCGGACCGACTTCTGAAACGAGCTGGTCGTATCTGCGCTCGAGCATCTGCACGGTCACTTCGTGGAGGGCATTGCTCCTGCGCTCGCGGTCCATCGCATCACGGCTCAGCGTGGCGGCATCACGCACCGGCGCCACCACGGCCTCGCGGTAGATCTCTACCAGCGCCTCGGCGGTGTTCGCCCAGGTCAGCGAGCGCGCGCGGCCGGCGAGCTCCTCCACGTGGCTTGCGCCAGCTGCCGGATCGCTCAGCAGGGCATGCACCCTGGCTGCGCTCTGCTCAATATCCCAGGGAACGATCGCTGCTGTCTTCGCCGGTGCCACCTCGGCCAGCGAGGCCTGGGGCGCGAACACGCACGGCACGCCGCTCAACGCGGCCTCGAAGGGTACGAGCCCGAAGCCCTCATAGACAGACGGATAGACGACTGCTTGCGCGTGGCCCATCAGCCAGGCCTTTTCCTGCTCGCTGACCGATCCCAGTGTTACGACTGCCTCCAGCAGCTCGCTGTGCTCCTCCAGGAAGGCTTGCTCGAGGTCGAGCGAAGATCCCACCGGGATGTGCGTCCCGGCGAGCACGAGGCTTCCCTGCCAGTCGTGGTCCTCGCGCAGCGCGGCGAGCAGGCGCAGCGCGAACACCCGGTTCTTGTGGCGAAAGTCGGTGCCCAGACAGAGCAAGAAGCCTTGCGGGTCCGCCGCCAGCGCCGCCGGCCGCAGCGGCTGGACGGCGGAACGGTGGTCCAGGCCCGGCGCCACGACCCTGATGCGCTCATCCTCGACGAGCGCATCGGACAGCAGCTCGCGGCGGGTGTGATCGGAGAAGACGACGACGCGCTCAGCCGCGGAGAGGCCGTGGCGGCTTGCGCGTCGGTAGTCCTGCCAGGCGTCCGCGTCCGCGAAGTAGCCGGGATTGCTGTAGGCGATCAGGTCGAGCTGGCTGACCACGATCCGCTCACCGAGTCGCAGCGCGAGCTCGACGTCGCCGGGGGAGAACGTCTGTTGCGGGCGATGAAAGATGGCGCTCCGGGGTGTTGCCTCATCGATCTCCTCGGCCCCCAGGATCTCGGTCTCGGGCAGCCCGCGCAGCAGATCCAGTGTCGCCCGGTCGATCTTGTGGGCGAGCACGACCAGGCGCAGGCGCAGCGCGCGCGTCTGCGCGAGCGCACAGATCAGCTCGAGGACATGGACCTGCGTCCCGGTGAGCGCACCGTCGAGGGCACGGGCGTCGATCGTGACCCACAGCCGCTGGCGGGGGCGCCGCGCGGCCTCGAGTGCGCGTAGGAGCACGCCTGAGGCCGCCACCGTGGAGACCCGCGGCAGGTATGGGTAGCGCTCGCGCAGTCGTGCGGGGATTTCGTCTGAGCCCCTCCGTCCGGCCCGCTCGAGCTGGCCCACCACGACATCGTCGGCGGCGACGTGGGCCAGGCCCGAGAGCACGCAGCGCTGCGCGAAGTCGATCTCCAGCGCCCAGCGCAACTCGAGCTCCTCATCGAGCGGTCCGATCAACTCCAGCGCATCGCGGCGCACATATACGCACGGCCCCACGGCCTGGTTCAGGCGCGGACGCAGCCCGAGCGTATGCTCGGCGAGAGAGTCCGCCAGCTCCAGCAGGTCGACGGGCGGGCGGTCCGCATCGGACAGCGCGAGTGCCGTGCCCGCATCGCAGAAGGCGCTCGCCGTCGCCGTGTTGGTGTCGGCGCATGCGGCGCCGCGCAGAGACGCGAGCCAGCCCGCGGTCACACGGCATGGCTCGCTCAGCAGAGCGATGTCGGCGGGCGCTTGCTGCTCGAGCGCGCGGTTGACGGCCGCCGTCGTCGCGGGGACGGTCAGGATCGGTATATCCGTGGGTGTGTGCGCCCGCACGGACTCGAGGCAGCTGTCCAGATGCTCGTCGTCCTCGCGCGCGGCGATCACGACGCAGACGCTTCCTCTCGTGGCGGTTTGCCCCATTGGGCGATAATGCCAGGCAGCCCGTGCCGATGAGCGCCGACGATCAGATTACACCGGCTGTCCGCGCCGCCAGGCTGCTGGATCGTGGCCCGGCGGCCGTGCCGACTCGCTCATGGTCGCAGCGGATGCGTGCGCTGTCGCGGAAGGGGCTGCTGCTGCTCGCGCGCCCCCAGGCTCGCTACCAGCGTGAGGTCGACGATGCAATCGTCGCCAGTCTGGAGCGGCTGGAGCGTTACGCAGAGCAGACCAAATACTTCGAGGATCTCCTTGGCGAGCTCCTCCTCACCGTCGAGTCACTGCGTCGGGCAGTGGATGCATCAGCTCCCACAGCGCGGTCGACGAGCACCCAGATGCGAGTCTTCACCCTCGCTACCCACTCGACGCTCCCGCAGGCACGTGTGCTTGCCGCTTCGCTGCGTCGCCACCAACCCGACTGGCCGCTGGAGATCCTGTTCATCGGACGTGGCAGCGAGGCGAATGCCGGTGAGGAGCAGGAGGGGCTGCGCTCAGTCGCTGATGAGCTCGATATCGATATCGAGAGCCTGATTGCCCGCTACGACGAGGAGGACCTGATCGCGCTGCTGGTGCCCCAGGTGCTCAAAGCCTACTCAGAGCGCGACGCTGGAGGAGTGCTGCACCTACCGCCGAGCGCCTGGGTTCTGGGCGCCCTCGAGCCGATCGAGCAGGCGCTGTCCGCGCACAGCGTGCTGCTCGTGCCACGGGTGACCGCTGAGCTTCCCGACGACGGTCTGCAACCGACGCAGCTCCAGCTGGAGCAAGCGGGCCGCATCGATCGCTCCATAATGGCCATCGACGGCAGCCCCGCTAGCGAGGCGTTTCTGGCGTGGTGGAGCAAGCGACTGGAGTTGGTCCTCGGATCGCTCGACGGCCGGGAGAAGCCCGTTCGTATAGAGGACAGATCCTGGCTGGGACGTTACCTCGAGCTCGCGCCCGCGCGCTTCTGGACGGCGGTCCTCGATGACCCCGGCTGCAACCTGAGCATGTGGAACCTGCATGAGCACACGCTCGAGTCTGGCCCCGACGAAGTGCTCGTGGATGGCCGCTGGCCGCTGCGTTTTCTCGACCTCGACGGTTTCGATCCCGACCGGCCCTATCGTCTCAGCCCGCTGGCCAGCCGCACGCGAGTGAGCCGTTCGCCCGTCTTGCGCGAGCTGTGCATCCGCTATGCCGAGGAGCTCAGGCAGGCGGGCTGGCTCGACGTCGATCACCGTCGTGACGTGGGCCGTCCCCTTGCCGACGGGCTCCCCTACGACGACTCGCTGCGGGTCCTACATGCGCGCGCGGCGGCACTCGGAATGGACTTTGCGGACCTGTTCAGCGAGGAGGGCACGCGCGCGTTCACAGACTGGCTTTCCGGGCCCGCGCCGTGGGGGGCGACGCACGGCATCAACCGCTACGTCTTCTATCGCATCGCGCGCGAGCGGCCCGATGTGCTGCGCGCCTATCCTGACCTCAACGGCGCCGACGGCGCCTCCTACGTCGAATGGTGTTGGGCATTTGGGCGTGAGGAGCTCGGCCTGCTCGACCGCTTCATGCCTCTGCGGCCGGGCCAGCAGAAGGTAGTCCCCGCCCACGCCACGCATCCCGGCCAAGCGTCGGCGCACCCTCGCCCCGAGGTGGCAGCCGGCGAGGTGGGGACCGAGCGAGCGCCGGGGCCGCCACAACTGGCTGTGCGCGTCAGCGGCTACCTGGGCAACACGCTCGGACTGGGCGCCGCCGCCCGTGGTTATGTAAAGGCTCTCTCCGCGGCCGGCGTCCGGGTGAGCACGACGAGCGTGCCGTTGCACCATCTGGCGCTGCCGGCTTCGCTAGCCGCCGAGTACGGCCTGCATGGCTTTGAGGATCTCGTCCACGAGGCGGGCCACGCCTTCGAGCTCGTGGCTGTCAATGCCGATGAGCTCCCCGACTTCGTGGCACGGTTGGGCGAGGACTATTTCGAGGGTCCCCGGATCGGCGTCTGGGGATGGGAGACAAACAGCATTCCCTCACGCTGGCAGCGCGCGTTCGCGCTCGTCGATGAGATCTGGGTCTACTCGCGGTTCATGGCTGAGAACATCGGTGCGGTCGCGCCTGTGCCGGTCATCACCCTCCCGCCGCCCGTCCAGCGGCCGGCCGAAGCGGCCGCTCCGTTGCGTCTCGGTGTCCCCGAGGGCTTTCTCTTCCTGTTCATGTTCGACTACCTGAGCACGATCCAGCGTAAGAATCCGGTGGGCCTGATCGAGGCGTTCAAGCATGCCTTTGCCCCTGGCGAGGGGCCGCAGCTGCTGATCAAGACGATCAACGCCCCACTGCGCCCGCTGGCCGACGAGGAGGTGCTGTGGGCCTGTCACGGGCGTCCCGACATCCACGTGGTCGACCGCTCGCTCTCAGGCGTTGAGCTGAACGGGCTGATGGCGGCATGCGACTGCTACGTCTCGCTCCATCGGGCGGAGGGCTTTGGGCTGACGATGGCCGAGGCGATGGCGATCGGCAAGCCCGTGATCGGGACCGGCTACTCGGGCAACGTCGACTTCATGAACAGTGAGAACAGCTATCTGATCGACTACGAGATCGGCCTGGTGGGACCGGAATGCGAGATCTACCCGCCCGACGGCGAATGGGCACAGCCCAGCATCGAGCATGCGACCGAGCTCATGCGTCGCGTGTACAAGAATCCCGAGGAGGCCCAGCGGCTGGGCGAGCGCGCCGCGCAGGACATCGCGCGCCAGCTCTCGCAGGAGGCGACCGGCGCGGCGATGCGACGGCGGCTGGAAGAGCTCTAGGGCTTCAGGCCTTGGCCCCGGGCGCGCTGCCGGGCGCCGCGCCCGGCTTCAGCAGCTCCATCCATTCATAGCCCACGGGCGCGGCGCAGATCAGCGCGGCCGCGGCCGCCGGAGCCACTTCCAGCCGGTAGGACTGCGATCCGCGTGGGAGCAGCACGATCGGCCCGAAGCTGCGCGTGTCGGGGTCGACGTCGTCGCCGCTGCCCGGATGCAGGCTTCCGTTGCCGCGTACGATCGTAAGCGTGTGGCGACCGGCCGCGAGCTTACGGGCGCCGATGTAGAGGTACTGATTGGGATAGCGATTTTCATACGCGATCTTGCCCACGGTCCGTCCGTCGAGGATGAACTCGATCGGGCGCCCCACCGTGCCTTCCATCCACAGCTCGTAGCTGCCGGCTCGCGCGAGCGTGAAGGTCATGCGGTCGCTGCCCGCGCCGTGGGCGACGATCTCGTTCCCCTCAGGTTTCCAGTAGCTGGGGTAGACCCCCGCCGGCGGGAGCACCACGGTCGTCAGGGGCGCGCGCACGTAGGAGACGCTCGCGCCGGGGCCGGCTTGTCGCAGCAATTTCTGCAGGTTGGAGCAGAACGTGGCCGTGCGCTCATGAGGCAGCCCCGACAGCGGGTAGTGCACGAACACGTCGGCGGCGGGCCGTTCGCGGCGCCACACGTCGAAGTACTTCGTCTCCTGCACGAGGTCCCAGTTGCTCGGCGCGCGCACCGCCAGCGGGCTGCGCGGCACGACGATCAGTTTGAATTTCTGCAGGTAGGACATGCGGAACTGGTTGAGGCTGAACGAGAACCCGACCACGCCGGGTGCCTCAACGTGCGGGCGCAGCCCGTATTCGTCGTAGGCCGGCTGCACGTCCGTCGAGCCCCGCTCTTCGCGCAGGAAGTACTCGGCGTACTCGTCGAACGACGGATACAACGTCGGGCCCTGCCCGGCGTAGCGCTTGCCGATCTCGGCGAGGTCGCGGTAGCGCGCCACCGGAGCCAGCGTGGTGTCGTGATACACGAGCGCGTTGCCGTACAGCACCCCGCCCACGATCGTGGCCGTGGCGAGCCAGCCGAGCAGCGAGACGGGCCGTCGCCTGTTCCCGCTCAGCGCCGCGGCGCCCGCGAATGCGAGCGTGAGCGCGAACACGCCGGTGATCGTGAACGACTTGAACACGATCCACGCGGTGCTGTGGGCGACGTAGTAGTAGAGCGCGATCGGCGCCGCGATGCCCGCGAACGCGACGATCCAGCGCCGGTGCACGAGCGCGACGAGGGTGCCGAGCACGGCGAACGCGATCACGAACACGTCGAGCGCGTGGGTCGCTGTGACGTGATACAGCGGGAAACGGAAGTCGCCGGTGATCCACACGCCGGCCGCGGACCATTCGGGCACCGGCGCCGACAGGTTGCCGAGACCGAGGTTGATCGTGCCGCCGATCGCGTTGCTCGCGATGCCACCGAGCTGGGTCAACGCGCTGATGATCTCGGGCAGCGCGATCAGGATCGCGAGCAGCGCGAGCAGCGCCCAGTCGGCGACCGTCCGCAGGCGGTGAGCGGACAGGAGCGTGAGCACAAAGGCCGCGGCGAGCAGCAGGCCCAGCCACGGGGCGACGCCGAAGCTGAAAGCGGCGATCGACGCCGCGATCGCGACGGCCGCCGGCAGCACCGACAGGCGCGGTCCCTTCCCGGGCAGCCGCTCGGCGAGCACGGCGACGACGGTCAGCAGCAGGCTCGCCGTGGTGAGCTCCTTGATGCCGCCCTCGAGCGCGTACCCATACAGCACGGTCGGCTGGATCGCCACGGCCGCTCCGATCGCGCGCAACGGCCGGCCGGCGGTCGTGCGCCCCAGCAGCGAGTAGATCGCCAGGGCGCCCATCGCCGCGGCGAACGCGTGATACATCTGGTAGCACCAGGCCACATCTGTGCGGATCAGCTTGGCGATCACGCCGAGCGTCGCCTGCCCTCCCCCGGGGTAGCCGATGCTGACCAGCTTCTCGGCGTTCGCGTGATAGGAGGAGTCGAACGTGGTCGTGGCGCGCCCGGCTTCGGCGAGGTAGTGGGAGAAGTCCATCTGAAAGCCGAGGTCGATCAGCCGCGTGTAGCCGGTCCACGTGGGGGTGCCGGTGAGCAGCGTCGGCGCGGCGATCGCGACGAAGGCGGCGAGCGCGGCGAGCGCGGCCCAGGGGATCCGCTCCAGGCGTGGTCTGCGCAGCGTGCCGCCCCGCGCCGCGAGCGCGAACCCGCCCAGCGCGAACGCGAGCGCGATGTAGCCGGCGGCGGGCACCAGCCAGCCGATGTACGTCGTGAACGAGCAGACCGCCACGAGCAGCGCGAAGCCGACCGGCAGGATCAGGCCGTCGGGGAGCCAGTCGCCGCCGAGGCGGCGCACGAACAGCCCGCCCCCGGCGCTGAGGCCGAGGAGCACGAGCGGGAACAGGATGCAGCCGCAGATGAACAGTCCGGTCAAGCGGGCATCTATAGCGCCTCTGCCGGCCATGACGCAGCACGTGCCTCAGCGCAGGCCATACTGTCGAGCGCGTGTCCCTTGCCGAAGACGCTCTCGATCCCGCGGCGGATCATGGCTGGTATGCGATCGTCCTGAGCTGGAACGGACGCGAGGACACGCTGCGCTGCCTGGAGTCGCTGATACACATAGAACATCCCGATCTCGCGATCATCTGCGTTGATAACGGCTCGACGGATGGCTCCCAGCAGGACATACGCGAGCGCTTCCCCCAGGTCGTCCTGATCGAGGCAGGCGTCAACCTCGGCTATGCGGGCGGAAACAACCTCGGACTGCGCCATGCGCGCGAGCACGGCGCGCGCTGGATGATGCTCGTCAACAACGATGCCACGGTAGCCCCCGATGTGATCGATGGCTTCGAGCGCGCGGCCCAGAAGCACCGGCGCGCGGGCATCCTCGCCGGCAAGGTCTATTTCGCCGATCGGCCGCACACGATCTGGTTCGCCGGACAGCGCGTCAGCGAGCTGCTCGGCTACTCCGGTCGCCCGCGCGGCTACGGACGGGCCGACGGCCCGCGCTACAGCCACATGCGCCCCACCGGACGGGCCGTCGGTGCGTTGATGGCCATCTCGCGTGAGGCAATCGAGACTGTTGGCCTGCTCGACGAGGATCTGTTCGCCTACGTCGAGGACGTCGACTGGGCTTTGCGCACGCGACGCGCGGGATTGGAAGTGCTGTTTGTCCCCGACGCTCGCGCCTGGCATCGCGTCTCGGCCTCCACGGGAGGAGAGATGGCCTCGACCCACACCCTCTACTACGGCGTGCGCAACACGGTGGCGGTACTCGAGCGCAGGCGCCCGCTGGGCTCGTTGCGCACGGTGCTGCGCCGGTTCGCGATCCTCGCGACCTTCGCCACACACGCGCTCACACGCGCAAACCGCCGCGATGCGCTACGCGCGGTGCGCCAAGGATTTCACGATGCCCGCCACGAACGGCTCGGTCCGCGTGGAGGCGCATTCCCTGGCTGACGGATAGCGCTAGGAGGAAGCCCGGCGCGAGCGTTTGCGTCGCAGGCCCGAATGCGCCATCGCGGCGCCCACCTCGAGCATTCCGGTGAGGCCGCCCATACCGCGGGCAGCACGTCCATACCCTGCCGCTGCGCCCCATTCTCGCCTGGCGGCGTGCCTTCGCGCCTGACCGAGCATGAGGGCAGTGCTCATTGTGCGGGCCCGACGCGCAAGCTCGGGATAACGCGCGGTCACGAGCGCCATCGTCATCATGCCCTCTTCATAGGAAACCCCTGAATTGTCGGCGCGCGTCGTGAAGTTGTCGCCGTGGCGGCGGTAGCGCACGAGCACGTCGTCGATCGCCACGCACCGCCCGCGACGGAATACCTCGATGTCGAACAGCCAGTCGTTCGTATACGTCAGTCGCTCGTCGAATCCGCCGCGCGGGCACAGCGCCGCGCGGATCATCGTCGCTGACGGCAGCATCCTGTAGGTCGGGTCGAACCACAACTCGATCCCGCCGCTGCGCAGGGGCACGCCGCTCATGACCTGCGAGAAGCGCCCGATCGCCGCGCCGCTGTCGGAGTCGAAGATCTCCGCGTCGTGCGTGCACCCGGCGGCGGCGGGATCGGCGTCGAGCGCCGCCACCTGGCGCTCGAGCTTGCCTGCCAGCATCACGTCGTCGCCGTCCAGCCACGCGATCAGCTCGCCGCGCGCGATCGCGAGCGCTCGGTTCAGCGCGAACGGCTTGCCCTGGTTCTGCTCGCCGCGCAGCACCTTGATCCGCTCGGGATCGCGCGCGGCGAACGAGTCGGCGATCTCGGCGGTGGCGTCGGTCGAACCGTCGTCTGAGACGATCACCTCGTGGTCGCCGAAGTCCTGCGCGAGCACGCTCTCGATCGCCTCCGCCACGAAGGCCTGCTCGTTGTAGACCGCCATGATCACGCTCACGCGCGGGTCTGCTGCGCTCATCGCTCAATCATGACCGCGCGTGCCCGAGCATGTCCGCACGCCCCGTCCCTCCACGCGCATGGAGCTCAGAGCCACGTGTGGCGCAGGCACGCCGGTCGCCACGGCGAGAGGCCGAGCGCCCGCAGGGTGGCCGAGTTGATCACGTAGCGCAGGGTCTCACCCACGCCGCTCGGTGGGTAGGAGGACCCGCCGGCCGGCGTGTCGGTCACGTAACTCGCCTCGAGCGAGGTCGCGCGCAGGCCGCCGTGATGGCGCATGTGTGCGGCGACGCGCGCCTCGAACACGCGCGCCTTGTGTGCGCCGGGGTAGGCGATGCTCGCGATGCAGCGCTGCCGGTAGATCGGCGCGGCCAGCAGCCCGCGCCGGGCGAGGAAGACCTGATCGCTGAAGCCATGCCCGATCGCGAAGCCCGCGCGCGTCTCGATCGCCTCGCGCTCGACCCCTGGCCGCCGGCCGCTGGCGTCGGGCGGCTCCCAGCTGGGGTTGGCGACCAGCACGCGTGCATCACTGCTCATCAGCTCGAGCGCAGGCGCGATCCACTCCACAGACTGCGTGAGCCGCGCCTCGGGGTCCCAGTAGAGCAGCCACGGGCTGCCGGGCAGGGTCGCCGCGACGAGCGGCGCGTCGCTGTAGTGCAGGAGCGGTTCGAGCTCCTCGCGACGAAGGCCGGCGATCTCGAGGGCGCGATCGAGGTGGTCGGCGACGAAATGCAGCTCGTCGATCTCGCCGTTGTCGAGCAAGCGCTGCCCGCGCGCCCGTGCGTCGGCGGGGTCGGTGACGTTGTTGACGAGGACCACCCTGCGCGCGAAGCGCCAGCGCTGCGCTGCGGCGATCGCCGCGAACGCACTGGGCTCGAGCACGCCGCGATAGGTCCGCTCGAAGACGTTGACGACTAGATCGACCTGTTGCTCGACAGGGGAGCCCATCTCTCCATGATCGCAAGCGGTGCGTCCCTGGACGCTGCGCCGAGCATGGCCGCACCGGCCGCACCCACGGTTCCGAGGCAGCCTCTAAGGTGGGCGCGACCAGATGTACTCCGATCCAGCCACGCGGCCCAAGATCTCGGCGTGCGTCGTCGCTCGCAACGAGGAGCGGCTGATCGGCCGCTGCCTGCAGAGCTTTGCTGACCTCGTCGACGAGATCGTGTTCGTGCACGACGGCGAGTGCGCGGACCGCACGCTTGAGATCGCCAAGGAGTACGGCTGCCGGATCTTCGAGCGGCCGCTGCGGGGACACGCCGACGCGTCGAAGGTATTCGCCTTCGCACAGACGCGTCACGAGTGGATCCTCGGCGTCGATGCCGACGAGTTCCTCTCGACCGGCCTGCGCGAGCACCTGCACGAGCTCATCAGCGACCCGTCCGTCAATGGCTACCGCTTCCTGTGGCCGTTCTGGGACGGCCGGCGCTACGTGTCGAGCCCCGAGAAGAGCTGGCGCAAGCTCCAGCTCTACCGGCGCGAGGCGCTGCACGCGGTCGGCAATCTGCACCTGACGATTCACGTCGACGAGCCGGTGCGCGACGTCGACTACGTGCTCGAGCACCGGCCGGAGTACAACAACTGGACGCTGCGCACGACGTTGACCAAGTGGCGCGCGTGGGCGCGCGTGGGCGCGCGTGAGCACCTCTCTCCGTACAGCGATCTGCCGACCTTCAACTGGGACGGCCCGACCGATTGGTCGCCGCGCCGGCAGCTGCTCAACCGCCTCTCGCCGCTGCTGTTCTTGCCCTACGGGCCGGCGGTGTTTGCGCTCGAACTGTACAACCACCGCCACGAGCTGACCCCGCGACGAAATCTGTCGATGGCATTCAACTACGGTGTCTACGCGGCGATGCACCAGCTGTACGTGGCGAAATACCTCTACCTGGGCTTCCCCCGCGACGCGTGAGGCGGCGCGAGCGCGCGTCGAGCCTGCACAGCGATGGAACCCGCCGAGAAGACCCCCCCTGCGCCCGGCTCGGTGTCCGCCTGCCTGGTCGTGCGCAACGAGGAGGCTGTGATCGAGCGTTGCCTGCGCAGCCTCGACGGGGTTGTCGATGAGATCGTGCTCGTGCATGACGGCGAGTGCGCGGACCGCACGCTCGAGATCGCAGCGGGGCACGGCTGCCGGATCTTCGTGCGCCCGCTCGTCGGCCACGCCGAGGTCGCCACGGTGTTCGCCTTCGAGCAGGCGCGCGGCGAGTGGATCCTGTCGCTCGATGCCGACGAGTTCCTCTCCGAGCCCCTGCGCGCCGAGCTGCGCACGCTCATCGCCGAGGAGACGGTCAACGGCTATGAAGTCCTCTGGCGGATGTGGGACGGGACGCGCTACATCACCGAGAACGGGCCTTACAAGCTCTCGCTGTTCCGGCGCGCGCGCGTGCACGTGCTCGGCATGATCCACGCGGTCGAGCGCGTCGATCCGCCCGTGCGGCGCGTGCGCCTGCAGCTCGAGCATCGCCCGCTCTACAACAACTATGCGCTGCGCACCGTCCTCACCAAGCACCGCCGCTGGGCGCGCATCAACGCGCGCGAGTTCCTCGGCGAGCTGTCGGCGCTGCCGAGCTTCAACTGGGACGGACCGGTCGCCTGGCCGCCGCGCCGTCGCATCCTCAACCGCCTCTCTCCACTGCTTGTCCTCCCCTACCTGCCGGTGGTGTTCGCGACGAGCTTCATGCGCGAGCGCGGCTACTACGGTCTGCGCGAGAACCTGCGCATGGCCTTCGGCCAAGCGGTGTATGGCTCGCTGGTGCAGCTGTACGTCGCCAAATACCTCTATCTCGGCATCGACGAGCGCGCTGCGAGCGCCGCCGCGGAGCCGCCCCGGCCAGAGTCCTCCGAGTCGCGGGTCACATGACTGTGGAGACGACAGTGGACCCTCTCGACAGTCCCGACGCGGGCGCCCGGGTGATCCGCGGCGGGGTCATCCGCGGGATCGCCTATGCCGTCAACATCCTGCTGATCACAGCGACGGTGCCGCTGATGACGCGCCATCTCGGCGTCGTCGACTTCGGGCGCTTCGTGACCGCCTCCTCGATCGTCATGATCGTGGCGGGCGTCACGGAGTTTGGCTTGACAGGGGTCGCGACTCGTGAGTATGCGCTGGCCGGGCCCGCGGAGAGGCGCCTGCTGCTCGGGAATGTGATCGGCCTAAGAACCCTGGCCACGCTGCTGGGCCTCGCGATCGCGTTCCTGCTGATGCTCTCCGGCGGCTCCCCCACTGTTGTGCTCGTCGGCATCCTGATCTCGGGCGCGGGGCTGATGCTGATCAACGTTCAGCAGACGCTCGCGCTCGTGCTCAGTACCTCGCTGCGGTGGGGGCTGTACTCGCTGTTCGAACTGGTCAACACGCTCGTGGTCGCGATCGGCACGGTCGTGCTCGTGCTGCTCGGCACGGGATTGCTGCCGTTCTTTTACGTGAGCGTGATCTCCTCGCTCGCCGCGCTGGCGGCGACGCTGCTCGTGATGCGCGGCCATGTGCTGCTGCGCCCGCGCTTCGAAGTCCGCGCCTGGACTGCTCTGCTGCGCGACTCGATCCCCTACGCGGCCGCGACGACCGTCGGCATCCTCTACTTCCGCGTCGCCCTGATCGTCGTCTCGCTCGGCTCGGGCGCCGAGCAGACCGGCTACTACTCGACTGCCTTCAAGGTCGTCGAGGCGATCTCGGGGACGGCCTTCTTGATGGCGAGTTCGGCCTTCCCGATCTTCGCGCGGGCCGGGCGCGACGATCATGAGCGGCTGCGTTACGGGTCCGGCCGGGTGAGCGAGACGGCGCTGATCGCCGGTGTCTACCTGGCGCTCAGCCTGATCGTCGCGGCGCCGTTCGTGATCGAGGTGCTCGCGGGCTCGAGCTTCAAGCCGGCCGTGCCGGTGCTGCGCCTGCAGGCGACCTCGCTGATCGCGACCTTCCTCGGCGCCACCTGGAGCCTTACGCTGCTGTCCCTGCGCGAGCACCGGCGGATGCTGCAGGCCAACGCGCTGGCTCTCGCGCTCGCCGTGATCCTCTCGCTCGCGCTGGTACCGAGCCTCGGCGCGAAGGGCGCGGCGACCGCGACCGCCGTCACCGAGTTCGTGCTGGCCGGCGCCTACTGGTGGTCGCTGGGCCGCAGTCGGGCGCACTTTCGACCCTCGCTCGGCCTGCTGCCGAAGGTGCTCGTGGCCGCCGCCCTCGCCGGCGCGCCGGCGCTCGTGCTGTCCATATCGAGCTTCTTCCTGTGGGCGATCGCCTCGGCGGTGTACCTGGCGGTGCTGCTGCTCCTGCGCGCGTTTCCTCCTGAGCTGCTGCACGCGCTGCTGCGCCGCGACGCGCCGGTCGCGTCCTAGCTCGCGAGCGCCCGACGATAGCTCTCGAGCGTCCCCGCGGCCGCCGCGGCCCAGCTGAAGCGGGCCGCCTGGACACGCCCCAGCTCGCGCAGTCGCCCCGCGAGGCCGGTGTCGGCGATCAGCTCGCCGATCGCCGCGGCGATCTGGGCGGGCGAGCGGGGGTCGAAGTACAGCGCGGCCGAGCCGCCGACCTCGCGCAGCGCGGGGATGTCCGAGCAAGCGACCGGCAGCGAGCGCGCCATCGCCTCGATCGCGGGCAGCCCGAAGCCCTCGTGCAGCGTGGGCAGCACGAGGCAGGTGGCGAGCGCGTAGAGCGCGTCGAGCTCGGCTGTGGAGCAGTGCCCGAGCAGGCGCACGTCCTCCTCGACGCCGGCGGCTGCCGCCTGCGCCTGGAGCCGGCCGTCGTCGGTGTCGTGGCCGGCGATCGCCAGCAGCGGGCGCTCGGCGGGGGCGATCAGCGCGAGCGCGTCGATCAGCGCCGGCAGGTTCTTGTGCGGCAGGTGCGTCGCGACCGCGAGCGCGAGCGGGCGGTCGTCCAGCCGGTGGCGCGCGCGCAGCTCGTCGGTCGTCGACGACAACGGCGGCGCGGGCGTGGTCGCCGAAGCGGGGAGACGCACACCGTTCGGGACGACGTCGATGCGCGCGCGCGCGACGCCGAGCCCGGCGACGACCTCCTCAGCGCCGGCGGCGGAGACCGCGATGATCCGCTGCGCACGGCGAGCCGCCAGCGACACGAGCGCCGAGGTCGCGACGCGGTTCGCGGGAGTGAGCAGCTCGGGGACCGCCCGGTACTGGAGGTCGTGGATCGTGACCACGCGACGGAAGCGCCCCCACGCGGGCGCGAAGTTGGCCATCGAGTGCAGCACCTCGACGCGCGCGCGGCGGGCCGCGACCGACATCAGTGCGAGCTCCCCGAGCGCCCACTGAGCCCGGCTGCGCGCCGAGACTGGAACGACCACGGCGCGCACGCCGTCACCCAGCTCGGCCGCCAGTCGCGGGCCGGCGTCGCGGTTGACGAACGCAATGAGCTCGAGCTCGGGCGCGCGCTCGAGCAGCGCGGGCACGAGTTCGCGAGCATAGGTCTCGCGACCTCCCGTCTCGCCGGGCACTAGATAGAGGAGGTCGAGCCCAACCCGCATCAGCGCGCCAGCAGGGACAGGGCGCCGCTGAGGAGTCGCCAGTAGAGCGCTTGGGGCACGCTCAGCCAGCGGCTGTCGGCGGCTCTCAAATGAGGGCTGTCCAGCGAGGAGGTCAGGCAACTCGCGAACTCCGTGGCGCCGATGCGGCGCGTGCCCTGCACCGCGCGCCGGCGCGCGAGCGTGCGCGGCAGGCCGGTGATCGCCGCTGCCTGGGCACGCAGCTTCGCGCCGAGCCAGCCCTGGCGGGCAGCGACCGCCAACAGCCCCAGCTCGGCGGCCAGCAGCGCCGGCACAAGCGGGACGAGCAGCGCTGTTGGGTAGACCGACAGCACCGTGCGCCAGCGGTTGCGCTCCAGCCAGAACCACTTGCCCGATCCCTTGTCGAACTCGTAGCTGTGAGTGACGCGCGCCGCCGGCACGAGGCCGACACGGTGCCCGGCCAGCCACAGGCGCAGACCGAGGTCGAGGTCCTCGCCATACATGAAGTAGTCACGATCGAGTCCTCCAAGCTCTGTCCAGGCGCTGCGTCGCACGACCATCGCCGCGCCTGATGGGAACGGAATCTCGCGGTCCTCCTCGGGCAGCGCCGAGATCGGCCGCTCGCAGTCACCGGCCCAGCCGATGCCGAGAAAGTGCACGACCCCGCCGCTGGTGTTGATGTGCTCGTCGTCGAGCAGGACCGCGGCCTGCCAGGCGCCCCAGTGGGGATGCGCCGCCGCCGCCGCTCGCAGCCGATCGAGGCATCCCGGCTGTGGCTGGGAGTCCGGGTTCAAGAACAGCAGCAGCGGCGCCTGCGTCGATTCCGCGCCCACGTGGCAACCACCGGCGAAGCCCAGGTTCGTATTCGTCTCGATCACCCTTGCACGCTCGTGCAGCGAGCGCGCAAGCTCCGGTGTGCCGTCCGTTGAGGCATTGTCGACGATCGCCAGCTCGTCGTCCTCGCGCAGCTGTGGCGTCAGCGCTTGCAGGAGCCCTGACAGGTGGTCCGCCGACTGGTGGGTTACCACCACGACGGCTACAGCGTCCGCGGCGGGCATCGGCGCTCAGCGACTGCGGGAGAGCTCTTTGGTCGCGCCCGGCGGGTTCGACTCGGGCTCCTGCTCGAGCTCGTGCCGCCGGCTGTCCGTCGGCTCCGCATCCGGTTCCTGCGCCCGGTGGCCGTCTCGTTCATCGAGACGCTGTTGCAGCAGGCCGAGACGCTGGGCCAGGATCTTGTTTTGGTCGGACAGGCGCGAGACGGCGAGCGAGAAGTTCAGCAGGATCATCGCGATCAGCCCGATCGCGACCGCGAACAGGGCTGACGGCGGGTAGGAGATGCCGACATCGTGCGCAAGCGAGGTGAGCAGGCCTTTCCACGCGGCCAGCACGAACAGCGTCGCGGCGGCCAGCAGCCACAGGATCGCGTAGCGCTCGGACAGGCGCTTGCGGCGCACGAGCTCGAACACGAGCAGTAGCAGCGCGAGCGTGACCGTGATCGCAAGCCCGCGCTGAAGGGTGATCTTTGTCACAGCGCATGCTCCGCGGCCACGGCCGGTCGCTCTCCGGCCTCGATCGTCGGACGCCGGCGGAAGAGGCCTACGAATACGGCGAGCAGCACCTTGACCATGTAGTAGACCGACTGGGTCGAGGAGATCGCCGACTCGCCGGTCAGGCGCGGGCGCATCTGCACCGGGATCTCGCAGCTGCGCAGGCGGTGGGCGTGCATCAGCAGGATCGCCTCTACCTCGGGGTAGTCGTGCGGGTAGTCATGCGCGAACAGCTCGATGCCGCGCCGGTTTGTCATGCGAAAGCCGGAGGTCGGGTCGGTGACGCGCTGGCCGGTGATCAGCGAGACCACGCTGGAGAAGATACGAATGCCCATGCGCCGGATCGCCGAGGAGCGGTAGCCGTCGCGGTCGGGATCGAGGAAGCGCGATCCGGTGACCATGTTCAGCTCGGGGTCGCTGTGCAGGCACTCGAGCAGGTCATGGATGTGGCTGGGGTCGTGCTGCCCGTCGCCGTCGACCTGCACGGCCACCTCGTAGCCATGCTCCAGGGCGTAGATGTAGCCGCTCTGCATCGCGCCTCCAATGCCGAGGTTGAAGGGCATCCGCAGCACTTCGGCGCCCGTGCTTCGCGCGCGCTCCGCGGTGGTGTCGATCGAGCCGTCGTCGACGACGAGTACGTCGAAGTCGGGCGCCCGCTCGTAGATCGCCGCAACGGCTCCAGCGATGGCTTCGGCCTCGTTGAAGGCGGGAACGATGGCGAGATAGCGTCTCATGAAAGCTCGACGTGGCTCATTGTCGGCGTTGACAACAACGCTCCCGCGGACGGCAAGTTGCGAGCTTCCGTCCTGCGGCTTAGAAATAAGTGTAGGGGCCGGCCCTGTCGTCCAGGCGCTGATCGCGGTTGTCGGGCTTACTTTGCACCCCGCTGTCGCGGACACATCCTGGATGCCGCGCTTCAAAACTGTGCTTTGATCGCCGCTAGCGATGGACGCCCAGCGGTGGAGAGCAGCGCAGCGCAGTCTCCGTGAGGCGGTGCGATCCCAGCGGCGCTCGTCCGACGCATCCGGCCCGGTCGCTCCCAGCCCCGCGGCGCCTCCGCTCGCATCGGTCATCGTGGTGTGTTGGAACTCGGCGGATGTGCTCGGACACTGCCTGGAGCAATTGCGGGCTCAGGACTACGCCAACTACGAGATCGTCGTCGTCGACGACGGCTCCCAGGACGACACGCTGCGGGTCGCGGAGCGCGCAGCGACTCACGGTGAGCTGACGATCGTGCGCAGTCCCCGCAATCGAGGCTGCCCGCACGCGCGCAACCTCGGTCTCGTGCGCGCCAGCGGAGAGATCGTCGCGTTCATCGACGCCGATGGGTTTGCCGCGCCGAGCTGGTTGCGTCATCTCGTGGCCGCGTTTGCGGCGGACGAGACGATCGGCGGCGTCGCCTCGACGGTGTTCTTCGCGGCGAACCCGCTTGTGATCAACGGAGCCGGCGGCACCGTCAATCGCCAGGGATGGGCAGCCGACCTGTCAATGAATGAGTCCTACGAGCGGGCGGAGCTCGCCTCGGAGGCGCTCTACCCGATGGGCTGCGGTATGGCGGTGCGACGCTCGGCGGTGGAGCGCGTCGGTCCGTTCGACGATCGCATGCTCAACTACTACGACGATGTCGACTACGGCATGCGGCTGTGGCGCGCGGGCTACCGGGTAATCGTGGCGGAGGAGGCCTGGGTCGATCACGACTTTGGCCATAGCGACGGCTCCTCGACGCGCAAGCAGCTGCTCTGTGAGCGTCATCGCATGCGCGTGGTGCTCAAGCATGCATCCCTGCCGAGCCTTGGCCGCTGGGCACTTCACGAGGCAGGCACAATCGCGGGAGCCGCCATGTCTCGTCGCTATCTGAAGCTCAGGGCGATCGGATGGAACGCCCGTCATCTGCCGAGTGTGGTCTCGAGCCGCCGGCGCCTGCACGGGGCTCCTCGGGCCCCGGCTCGCCTGATCGATCCTTCCTGGGGAGACGCCTTCCCCGTTGGCGTTCCGCTGCGCGGCACGCCGCGTCCGGGGAGCGCCAGCAACGCCGTCGATATGGCAGATCCGCACAGCCAGGATCAGCTGCTCTACGGGTGGTTCACCGCTGAGCAAATCGACGGGCGCAGCTACCGCTGGGCCGGCATCCATGCCGCGGCACTGATTCGGCTGCAGGCGCCCGCCAGAAGGCTGTGTCTGCACTATGCCCATGTGCCAGTTGACGTGGGCGGCGTTGAGCTCAGCATTCGCCGGCTGGACTCCTCTGAGCCCCTGCTGGGAGTGTGGAGCACTCATCTGGCGTGGCAGTACATCGAGCGATCTGTCGAGAATCGTCCGCTGAGGTTGCCCGCCGGTGACTACGAAGTCCTCTTCAGCGCTCCCCGGGGATGGACAGACCCTCCGCGGGAGACCCGTTCGCTCAGCTTTGCCCTCGCCGATATGTCCTTCGAGGAGGCCTACGAGATCGACTCCGGCGGCCTGGACATGGCATCCTCTCGAGTCGAGGAGCAGCTGCTGAGCGGCTGGTTCCAGCACGAGCACGAGAGCGGTCGCAGCTACCGGTGGGCGACAGGTCATGCGGCCGTGATTGTGCGTCTTGCAAAGGAGACGAGCAGCGTTCACATGAGCTACCGCCTGCCGCCGGGCTCGATCGAGGGTTTGACCATCTCCGTGCGCGAGGGGAGCTCAGAGGACGTCCTGTGGTCCACCCGGATCGCCTGGCACGACCAGGACTGGCACGAGGACAGCTTTCCGCTGCGCCTGGCCGCTGGCGATTACGTGGTGGCATTCGACGCCGAGCAGGCCTGGTCAAACCCCCGTGGGCGAGATCCCGCCTTCGGCACCGAGGATCGCTCCTTGGGCTTCGTGCTCTCATCGCTGTCCTTTGACGAGGTGGCGTAGGCCATCGGTTCACAGCTCCGCGGCGAGCTCGGCCAGCCGCTCGGCGGCAGGGCGCATGGACAGGTCACGGCGCACGAAGTCATAAGCCTGCGTCTGCAGCTGTCGCAGGCGGGCGGGGTCGTCGAGCAGCTCGTCGATGACGCTGGCGATGTCCTCGACGTCCGCCGTCAGGAAGTGCTCGCCGGGAATGAGCGGCTCGCTGTCGAGGGAGGGCTCTGAGACGACGACGCAACCGTTGCATATCGCCTCGAGGAAGCGCATCCACTCGCACGCCCGGGAAGTGGTGCGGTGCAGGTTGAGCAGGACCCGGGAGGAGCGCAGGCGGTGGTACTTGTCGTCTCCCGTCAGGAAGTCCGGGCGCGGGGCCGTGCGCACCTCGAGGGGCGGGACGAGGAATTGACACTCGCGTGCCTGCAGTTCCCGGTGCAGGCCGGGGAGGAGTGGGTCGCGGCGCGGGTCGGCGGCACCGAGGTAGAGCACGTCGATCGGGCGGGGCATGTGCTCGTCACGGCCCCAGGTGTCCCACGCGGGGACGTAGCCGAGCTGGATGTGCGAGCAGTGGACTCCGCGACGCTCGAGCGCCGCGGCAGAGGAGCGATTGATCGAGACGGCGGCGGGGAACTCGGTGACGAGGTCGAGTGTCGCGTCGAACCAGGGGGTGCCGGGATTCTCGGTGCAGAGCGCGATCGTGCGCGCGCGCTGGTGTGCGTCGGGGAAGCCCGCAGGATCGCCGTGGGCATGGAACTCGTGGGGGATCGCGACGTATGTGCACTCGTCGCGAAGGGGAGGAAACGCGTCGAAGACGAGCTCGACGCTGTGCCCGGCGTCCGCGCACGCCGTCGCGATAGCGGCGAGCAGCTCGGTCATGAAGTGGCTGCCCCGGCGGGTGCTGACGAAGCAGAAGCGCATCTTCCGCTGGGAGGTTAGCTTCGCGCATAATCAAGCGCAGCTGAGGGTGCGGAGCCCGCGCGTACGGCGAACCGTCTCGCGGTTAGTTCTGGTTCGGCCGCGAGAAAAGTTTCTGGTCCAGCTGTCCCCTTTGTGAGATCCCGTCGGAATGGGAGATAGCGGCCATTGGACTCGCCCAATGACGACCAAGGAACCTTTGCACCGGCATGCCTGATCCTGCAACCCCGATCCTCAATCTCGCCGAAACACAACTGCAGATCCAGGCTGCGACCGCGAGCAACCGCGACGCGATCGCCGTCGCCGCTTTGGGTGTGGACACCGCGTTGATAGCGGTCGCCATACCACTGCGATCCGCGCTGGGACACGACTGGTGGCAGCCCCTGATCGCGATCGGCATATCAGGTCTGCTCGCCCTGACGGCGCTGCTGCAGGCCGGCGCGGATTTGGGACCGACGCCGTGGCAGATCTACGAGCTTTCCAACGGACTCACCGAAGAAGCCATCGCACTGCGGCTCATAGGCCTTCTGGACACCGCCATCGTCAAGGCCAACAGACGAATCACGATCAAGGCATGGGCGCTCTCGGGTTCGCTGCTGGCGATCATTGTCACGCTCACGGTCACCCTCGCCGGCCTATGAGCCCGCTAAACTCGACCACGATGTCCGAGCAGACGACCGATACCACCCCCGCGACCAACGTCTCCGCAAGCGGCGTGGAGCGATCCCCGGAGGAGCCGCGGCTGCCGTCCGGGCCACTGCCGACGTTCGACCATGATCTCCCATCGTTGGAAGTACCGGGCGTAATCCCCTCGTGGAAAGCCATCATGCGGGTTCTGCGGAGGTTGTGGCCACACCCACAGTCCTGACCTCACCGAGGTCGTTTGCCCCGCCTCCGCCGTAGCTGCTGCGATAGCGGCGAGCAGCTCGGTCATGAAGTGGCTGCCCCGGCGGGTGCTGACGAAGCAGAAGCGCATCTTCCGCCGGGAGGGTACTCACCTCCCCAACGAATGCGACTCACGCGGGGCAGGCACTCGCGCCGCGGCTCAGACGGGTGTCCAGAGGGCTGAGATGGGGACTGCCCAGAGTCGATCACCGAACGGCAGTGTGTCCGGGCCGGTGTGCGCGATGACACCGGCTCCGAAGCGCTCCACGAGTCGGTCGCGCAGGTGGCGCAGGCCGTTGAAGTCGCGTGCGCGGACGCTTGCGGTGAGCTTGGACTCGACGCCGGCGATCGTGCCGTCGCGGGCCTCGATCACCAGATCGACCTCGCTTCCTCCGGCGGTTCGCAGGTGGTAGAGGCGGACATCAGCGTCGCACCACGTCGCCTGCTTGGTGAGCTCGGAGGCGACGAAGTTCTCGAACAGTGCGCCGGCGAAAGGCGTCTCGTCGGTCTCGAAGCGGTGCTCGTCGTAGCCGACGAGCTGGGACGCGAGGCCGCTGTCGGGGAACCAGAGCTTGGGTGCCTTGATCAGGCGCTGGCCGAGGTTCCTGCTCCAAGCCGGCGCGCGTCGCAGCAGGAACAGCAGTTCGAGCAGAGTCAGATAGCGGCTCGCGGTGTCTCGCTTCAGCTTCGTGTCGCTTGCCGCAGCTTCACGTGGCGTTCGAAGAGCTGAGGATCGTGCTGACGGATACGCAGAGTCTAGCTGATGAATGCGCAAGATCCTGGTGACAAGCGCGCAGGAAGGTGCTGACGCCCAGGCACGGGATGACGTGTGATCTGTCGTGTGCCCGCCGTCGCCGACGCGATAGCGGCGAGCAGCTCGGTCATGAAGTGGCTGCCCATGTGGGTACTGATAAAGCAGAAGCGCATGTCCGGATCGGAGACTATCTATGGTGGTGAGCCGCCCGCCAGCGCCCCGCTAAGGCCAGTCGTAGGCCGCTGCGGCGGACCCCCCCACACTCGAGGTCTCCTGGTTGCCTGTCGAGCATCCCGTAAGTCCGACGTCGCGTAGGCGCAAGGCTCATAGGCGCACGGAGAAGGGCCATGATTGCCTGTCCCGACACCTGTGGAACCCAGCCAACGCTGACCTGTAGGATCAGCCCAGCAATGTCAGAAAGATAAAACGTGAACCAAATACTCGCAAGCCGCGGCGTCCGCTGGCAGTTGTTTCCGCGGGGGCCGCAAGACCTCAATCGACGGTTCGGTGGCCCGCTCGAGCCACGCAACGGCGGCTCGGTCGCGAAGAAGGCTTTGGTGGTGCTGATGCTCGCCGCTACCGCCCTCCTCATCTACGGAAGGTACGCGTCTCAGGGGGGCTGGTTTTACGACGACTGGCGGACATATTCCCTGCTGCGCGCGCACCCTGGATTCCTGTCAGGGATGAGAGCATGCGCCGGCACGATACCCGCAGGCCGTACTTTGGCGTGCGTGTTTCAAGCCGGCGAGTATAGTCTTTTCGGCTCTCACCGTACTGATTACCAATACACTTCGATAGCGCTCCTCGCACTCGATGCATCGCTCCTGTATGCGGTTGCGCGGCAATGCCGGCTCCCCCGTGCCTGGGCGTTGCTCGTCGGCTGGGCCTATGTTCTCTTTCCCGCCAGCGACTCTACTCGCCTGTGGGACGTAGCATCGGGCGGGCAGTATGCGGTGACCATAGTTCTGCTCTATCTCTTGGCTGCGCTGGCTGCCCTCCGTGGCGGACGGGCGGCGCGAGTTCTGCATGTACTCAGCGCCACGCTCGCGCTGGTTGCGATGGCGACGTATGAGGTTGCGGTGCCACTTGTGGCTGTCGGCGGGGTGACCTATTTCATCAGGTATCGGGACCGAAAGGCGCTGCTGAGGTGGGCGGCGGATATCGGACTGGTGCTTCTGTTCCTCTTTTATCGTGTGGTGCTCTCGCCCGTTTCCAGCGGATCCGGGTTCGTCGAACACCGAGATGCCGGCCAAACGGTTCACCGCATCAAAGCCCTGCTTGTTGCTGCGTGGGAAACGTGGAGAACCGTGTACTTCCCAGGCACGGCCGGAGGCATTGTGCTCGTAGCAGTCGCTGTCGGTACGGCGGTAGCGCTGGCGCTGAGCTCAAGGTTCAGGCAGCAAGCCGGGCGCTGGCTGCTGGCGTTCGGGTTCGGAGTGACCATTGCTGCTGCAGGCGCTCTCGTTTATCTCACAGCCAACGAACTCTACGCCCCGACTGTATTCGGCACCTTCAACCGAGTGAACCTCCCAGGCAGCTTTGGCTACGTGCTCGTGGCGGTTGCGGTGTTGGGCCTCGCGTACGACTTGCTTCGCGCGGCGAAGGTCCCCGTTGTTCTAGGCGTATCCGTGGTGGCAGTCATGATCGCGGCGTCCGCGGTACATCAGCTAAGCATTACCAGTGAACACATTACGTCTTGGGAAACGTCGTGGCGCGACCAGAAGCAAGCCCTCAAAGGGTACCGAGTGGCGCTGCGCCGTGTTCCGCACACCGCCGACATAGTCGGCTTCGATACTCCTATATGGGAGCAGGGCTGGGTTCCCGTGTTCGCCTCGAGCTGGGATCTCCGCGGCGCTCTCGAATACGAGACGTCGGTTGATCCGGCGGCGGCATACCCGCTGCTCCCTACCCTGTCGTGTGGATCCTCCGGTGTCGTTGAAGGCGCCACGGAGGTCGTGCCTTACGAGCAAGCCGCGACGCCGCTCTATTTTGTGAGTCCGAAGCGGGAGACGAGCGTCAGAATCGACTCCAAGGCGTCGTGTGAACAGACCATCGCCAAGTGGGGACGGCCGCCGTTTTGGGGCTCGACAGTCACAGGTATGCCGTTTACGACCTGAGCACCTGCTTGTGCCGGGCATTGGGGTGTCGATCTCCGTGCATCTCCGTCGTGCAATGTGAGAGCGCCAGGGAACTGGGCTCTCCGTTTATCGCTTCAGGGAAGCCAACGAGTTGGGTGCTCGAATGGAATCGTTCCATCGCAAAGAGACAATTTTCGGTTACTCTGTGTGGCCGACGGTCGGCCCACGCCAGCTACTGTACGCGCTCGTAAGGTAGCTGTTGCATCCACTCCCAGCTCGCTCTGACACCGGTCTCAAGCGATGTGGTGGGACGCCAGCCGAGCTCGTTGGTCATTCTCGCGCAGTCGAGCTGTGTGGTAGCGACGTCGACCGATCGGGCTGGTACGTGATGGATCGTTGTGCGGCTGCCAGCGACCGTTTGCAGCGTGTCCAGAAGGTGGCTGAGTGTGTATGACTCGCCCGAACCGACGTTGAAGACTCGCGGCCCGTCGGCCTGTATCCCCGCGCGTACCGTGGCTTCCGCCGCATCCGCGATGAAGACAAAGTCTCTGCGGGCTTGTCCGTCTCCGTAGATCGTGATCGCCTCCCGATGCATGAGCGCTTCGCACCAGGCGGATACGACACCCTGACCGTGGCGTGCCTGCTGGCCCGGACCGTAAGGGTTGGAATAGCGAAGCACAATCGGTTCGAAGGAATATCGCTCGGCGTAGAACATCGCGTAGCGCTCGACTGTGAGCGAATTGTGGCCGTGGAGGCTGATTGGCTTTGTCGGCTGTTCCTCGTCGGTCGGCAGCTGGGCTGCAGCCCCGTACACGGTGCCTCCAGAGGACGCAATCACTATCCGTCGCGTCGAGGTGTCGCGCATCAGGTCCAGGACGGCGGCGGCCGGTACCACGTAGCTCGTAATCGAGCCGCCAGGGTCGGTCTGCGCCATAGCGGGGGTGCTCGCGCCGGCCATGTAGAACACCACATCGGCTGCGTCGATCAGCTCGCGGAGCCCCGATCCGGCCGGCAACTCGCCTTCGGCAAGCTCGATGTGGCCGCCGCTCGACCGATCCTCGCGTATCAGCCACTGGTTAAACGAGCGGCTGTACACGATCACATCGTGGCCCTGCGCGGCCAGCTCGTGCGCTACATGCGAGCCGATGAAGCCGCCCCCGACGACCAGATGGGTACTCATTGGTCCAGCTGTTGCCCGCTCGTGAACAAAGCGAAGCCTGCGAGGGCTTTCCTTGTGTCCGCCACGTGGCTCACAATACCCCCTGGCCCCGTTAGTGGTGACCCGAGAGAACATCACGGTGCGTACACTTCAACGCCCGATGGCAGACTTCTTCGACTTGGCGGCTTCCTTCAAGGGCCGCTCCAATCAGCTGCGAGAGTTCGTCGAAGCCGCCCCGCTGGAGCGAGCGTCGATATATCGCTTCCTGGCCGAGCAAGCCGTTCTCTTGCCGCGCGGAAGCACGGTCTTGGACGTCGGGGCGGGCGAGGCACCATACCGCGAGCTCTTTGCGGAGCAGCGCTACACAACGCTGGATCGCGAGGGCACGCCGCACTCTGGCGACGTCGACATGTATGGCTCCGCCGATTCCATTCCGGCGGAGGATGGATCGTTCGACGCGCTCGTCTGCACCCAGGTACTGGAGCACGTGCCTCAGCCGCTGGAGGCGGTTCTCGAGTTCAGGCGGGTGCTGGCGGGCGGTGGCAGGCTGCTTGCGACCGTCCCCTTTGCGTGGGAGGAGCATGAAGTTCCATATGACTTCTACCGCTACACCCGGTATGGCATCAAAGACCTTCTCGAGAGGGCCGGCTTCGACGATGTCATCGTCAAGCCCCGGACAGACTGCTTCACCACGCTGGCGCAGTTGCTACGGAACGCAAGCTGGGCGATGGGCTCCCAGCCGGATGGTCTGGATTCGACTCGCGGCGAAGCCCGCGACGTCCTTGCTCAGATGGCCGATGCAGTTGCGGCGCTCGCTCCGTTGGATGTGAATATGATTCTGCCCCTCGGATTCACCGTCCGGGCGATAAACCCGCAATCCAATCGTGAGTGACGACCGAATTTCGATTCTGTATCTCGCGCCGTGGATCGACTACGGCGGCTCTGACACGAGCACGATCGACTGGTTCAGATGGATCGACAAGACGCGTTTCGTCACGTCGCTCATCACTACACAGCCGTCGAGCAACCGTCGTCTCTGCGAGGTGGTGCCCTTCGCTGAAGAGGTGTGGGCACTCCCCGAGCTGATGGCAGGCGGTGAGTTCGCTCGCTTCATTGTTGAATTTGTCGTGTCGCGCGAGATAGAGATCGTCCATGTCATGAACTCGCGCATCGGCTTTGACCTTCTGCCCGATCTACGTGCCCTGGAGCGACCTCCGAAGGTCGTGGTGCAGCTCCACGTCGAGGAGCCCACCCGGGACGGCTATGTCCGATACGTGGCCACGCGGTATGGCAACTTGGTAGATGCATACTCCGTCTCGAGCGCGGTGGTCGGCGAGGCGCTCGTTGAGTACGGCGTGTCTGAGGACGACGTAGTACCGATACCCACCGGGATAGACGTCGACTATTTCGCGCCTGATGCGGTTGTGCCTGAGCCGCGCCTCGATAGCGATCGTCTGCACATTCTGTTCATAGCGCGTCTGGTTCCACAGAAGGACCCGTTGCTGATGGTTGATGTCGCTCGAGAGCTTCGCGAGCGCGGAATCTCGTTTTGCATCCACGTGATCGGCGGTGGAGAGCTTGAGCCAGAGGTGCGGGCTCGCGTAGAGAGCCTCCGTCTGCAGGACAGGATCCTCTTTGAGGACCCCACGCATGAACTGCGGCCATGGTACGCGGGGGCCGACCTGCTGCTCATGACGAGCGTCTTCGAGGGCGTACCCGTCATTGTCTATGAAGCCCTTGCAATGGAAGTGCCAATTGTTGCGCCGGACTTACCGGGGATACGAGAGCTGATGGGCGACGCTGGAGGTGCTCTCGTCGAGCGCCGCGATCACGCTGCTGACTACGCGGAGGCAATGGTTCCGCTGCTAGAGAGCGCTGAGAAAAGGCGCCACATCGGTCGAGCGGCTCGCAACCTCGTGCTTGAGCGGTTTAGCGTCCAAGGGATGACATCACGCCACGAGTCGCTATATGAAGCGCTCTTGCCCGGACGGATTGCCGGAGCGGCGAGACACGAGGATCCGGGTTGGGCAATGAGGTTTGCATCTCGCCCATCCCGCGGGCATCCCGTGGTATCGGTGGTGGTCCCCTGCTTCAATCATGGCCGCCCGCTTCGCGAATGTGTTGAGTCGATCCTGGCCCAGACGTATCTAAAAAACAGCGAGATCATCGTGATCGACGACGCGTCCACTGAGGCGCACACGATCAGCTATCTCGCGGAGCTCGAAGGCGGTGACCTTGTGCATGTCGTTCGCATGCCAAAGAACTGTGGGCCGAGCGCCGCTCGTAACCGAGGCATCAGAGAGGCGTCGGGTCGCTACATCTTTCCGATGGACTCGGACAATCTCTTGCTCCCGGACGCCTTGGAGCGTCTGGTCGCACAGCTGCAGGGTGCCGGCGAACACGTGGGATTCATCTACCAGAACTGCCAGTACTTCGGCAATCGCGAGGATTACTTCGAGGCGCCCGTACACAATCCGTGGCTTCTTACTCAACAGAACTACATCGATACGTCCGCGCTCATAGACAGGGAAGTCTTTGATAGCGGTCTCGGATATGCCGAGGACATCGTCTTTGGTCATGAGGACTGGGACTTCTTCCTGCAACTGGCGGCTCACGGCATACACGGCGAGCCGGCTCGCGCCAAGACGCTGCTCTATCGCAAGGAGGGGTTCACCCGGTCAGATCTGGTTGAGTGGACTGGCGCGCCATTTCATCCACAGCTAGGTGAGCGTCATCCGACCCTGTTTTCCGGCGATTGCGTGGCTGCGCACGGCTCGGATCCAAGTACGAGGCTGAAGGCACGCTGGGCGCCGGCGTTGTCGGTAGTGACTATCACTCCAATCGAGGTGCGAAGCGATGTGTGGGAAACGGTCGCGGCGCGGCTCTCGCTGCAACGGTTTCAAGACTTCGAGCTGTTGGCGGCGTTCGATCGAGACGGCGCTGCGGTTGGGTCTCAGCCGCCGATTCGACGGCTGGCTTCGAGGCCTGGTGAGACCCCAGCACAGCGACTCTCACGCGCCTTGGAGGCGGCGCGCGGGCGTCACGTGCTGGTCACCTCCCGTGCGCTGCCCGATCTGCTCGCGGACCCAGGGAGTCTCGAGCGGCTCGTGCGACTGCTCGAGCGCGCACCGCGGCCCACCGCTTTTTGTCTCGCAGACGTTGGAGGGGCGAGCAGACATCCGTTTGCCGTCATCCACGGTGATGATCCTGATGTGGCCCCCCATTCGATAGCGTTTTCTCGGACGAGAATCGCTGATGGGGAGCTTCCGTTGATCCTCGACACAGACGATCCACTCGGGGGTCTCGCAAGATGGATCCACCTGCGGCGTCACCACCTGGAGTGGCGCCACCTTCACGCTGCCTGGGCGGGTCGGCACATCCCGTCTGGACGATTCGCAGTCGCAACCATGGTTCCCGAGGGAACGCAGGCCGAACGGTCAGAGCGATCGGGGCGCTTGTCGGAGGCGCCGCTGTTCCCAGGCAGATCCGCATACATACCGCGCTGGAGCGACACGCACAACTGGGTGCCGGCGTGCTCCGCTCCGCTCCTACGAAGCCAGTGCTTTGGCTTCGAGGAGTGGACTGTCACCTCGACGACCGCGCCACCCGACGGATTTCAGCCGGAGTACTACCTGGGCATCGTGCACCTTCGGTCGCTGCAGGGCACGAATCGTCTGACCCGCGACGCGGATCTTGGCTACAAGACCGTGGCGGTTGGCGCCGAGCCAACGGCCGACGACATGGCAGAAAGCCTGGGCTACGTGGAGCAGGTCGCGTTCTCGATGCTCGAGCCGCTGCTTCTCTGTCGCCACATCGTGACCGGTGCCGCAATCCCGATCTGCGGCGAGACGGACCCGCTCAGGGAGAGGGTCCATTGGCCGCCCCTTTCGGTGCTTGGGTACATCGATCGCTACCCGATAGCCCCTCATCAGGCCCCGACCAGTCCGCCCACCAGAGCTTGGCTGCGCGGCCTGCTTCGTGCAGTAGACCTCGACGCGCGAGCTCACAGGGTTGCGTTCGGGACCGCCCTTGCGCTCCGGTGCCCATGGGAGCTGGGCGCGGCACTGGACCGCGATCCCGGCACAGGCATCCCGGTCTGGATTGACAGCGGCGGTCGACTCCATACAGACAAGTACGCGCCCACACGTCTTCCCTATGACCTACGTCGCACCTTGACGTGGGTGGGCGCTTCCGCGAGGTGGATAGGCTTCGGACAGCGCAAGGCGCGGGCCAAGACGGCAGCACGTCGTGGGGTTGAGGCGCTACGACACACCGTCACGCGGCCAGGCATGCCCGCACCGATGAGTCACCAGCGAGAGCCCGACGGGTGGCTGCTGGCGGAGCCCGGGCCGGATCGCTACCTGCTGTATTCAGCAATCCATCCGGTGACGGCGGATCAGCTCGTAACACGCGACCCAAGCGAGGCGCGAGAGCTCGGTTACGGACCCGTGCACCGGCTAGGGTACGCGTTGGCTTCGGCGCCAGTGACAGGCACCCTCCAGAGACCGGATCTCAGTGTCCCGTGGGGATCGCGCTTCGGCGCCGCGCTTACAAGGTCTGAGGATCCAATTCAGGGTGAATAAATAGACATGACAGACAAGCTCAACACAGAGGTAGGACCAGCGGACGTGTCCGCCGAGATTGACGCGGCGCTCGAGCTGATCCGGGGTGACGTTGCCAGGCAGCTCGGCCAGCTGGGACGGGCTGCAGCGGCCGAGGACATCGCACAACTCCCACGTTTTGCGCCCGACCTGCCCCGTGGGCTCCCGCCTGACCGCGTAGAGGAGCTGCAGCGGGAAGTCGCCGCGCTGGAGCCGTGGCTGCAGGGTCCATTCGTGCTCGCAGATAACCTCGTCATCCCTGGCGTGTGGCGCAACGACCTGCGCTGGGCGACCCTGGGTGACTACGTTCCAGACCTCAGCGGTAAGCGAGTGCTGGACGTCGGCTCGAACGCAGGCTATGACCCATTCATGTTCAAGCTCTTGGGTGCCGCGGAGGTAATGGCGTGCGAGCCTTTCGCGTTCATCGAGCAGGCCCGGTTTCTCGAGACTATCTACCAGAGCGGAGTGACGCTCCATAACATAGGCTGGCAGGGCCTGGATGCCGGCGACCATGGCCAGTTCGACCTGGTGCACTGCAATGGTGTCCTTTACCACGAGCCCAACCCGCTTGGCATGCTTCTGCGGCTACGTTCAATGCTCTCCGCGGATGGCGAAATGTTGTTCGGATCGATGCTCCATGGCTCGGCAGAGCAGTCTGAGTACATACGGTTCGTACCCGATGCCTACGCGGAAGACAAAACTTGGTGGTTCGTGCCAGGGCGACTCGCGATGCGTTGGATGCTCGAGGTCACTGGGTTCAGGGTAGAAGAGCTGTTCGTGGGCGAGGGGCCGCGCGGTGAGTTTCGTACACTCAACGGCTACTTCCGTGCGCGGCCGGCCGAGATCGCACCGGAGCTAATAGACGCTTAGGGATGACTTGTTTTGTGCCGTGAGTGCTTCTGAGGCACGGACACATGCCGCTGGCATGGCAAGACAGGCGCGACCGTCAAAACACCCGCGGGTGACTTAGCCGCCCGACCGTGGCATCGAGGGCTGAATGGACGGCGTCGACCACCGCTTCGACCCTGACGTCCCCCATGCCCGACCAGAGTGGCAGTCTTAGGAGTCTGCCACTGACATCCTCAGTAACAGGCATGTAACCGGCGGCTCGCCCGAAACGCTGGCCTCCAGGTGAGTCGTGGAGCGGAAGGTAGTGGAACACTGCGTGCACGCCGCGGTCGGCAAGGGCATGCAGCATCTCATCGCGAAGTCCTGCGGTCGGCAGCAACAGATAGAAGAGATGGCCGCTGTGGTGGCATCCGGCCGGCACGACGGGACGGCGGAGCAGGCCCTGAGCCTCTGCTGCCTCGAAGGCTGCAAAATAGCGATCCCAGATAGCACGTCGCTCCAGTGTGATAGCTTTCACACACTCGAGCTGCGCCCACAGAAAGGCGCTCGCGACCTCGCTCAGAAGGTACGACGAGCCAAGGTCCTGCCAGGTGTACTTGTCCACCTCTCCGCGAAAGAAGCGGCTGCGGTCTGTGCCCTTATCCTGGATGACTTCAGCTCGCGAGACGAGCCGCGGATCGTTGATGAGCAGCGCTCCGCCCTCGCCACACTGCACGTTCTTGGTCTCGTGGAAGCTGAAGGTGGAGAGATGGCCGATCGAGCCCAGAGGACGGTCCCGATAGCTCGCTTCGATCGAGTGCGCCGCGTCCTCGACCACGATCAGCTCACGGCGTCTGGCGATCGCCTGGACGCTATCCATGTCGCATGCGACGCCCCCGTAGTGAATGACCACGATCGCGCGCGTTCGCTCGGTGATTGCGCCTTCGATGGCGTCTGGGTCGATGTTCAGCGTCTGCGGGTCGATATCGACAAATACGGGGACCGCGCCTCGCAGCACGAAGGCGTTCGCGGTGGAGACAAAGGCGAAGTCGGGGACGATCACCTCGTCGCCGGGGTCGAGATCGGCGAGGATCGCACACATCTCCAGCGCGGCCGTGCACGAGGGGGTGATGAGCGCCCTGGGACTCCCCACGCGCCGCTCCAGCCACTCCGCGCACGTACGCGCGAACTTGCCGTTGCCCGAGAGCTTTCCACTGGCGAGGGCCTCGTCGATGTAGGCGTGCTCGTTACCGACCAGCAGAGGCCGGTTGAACGGGATCGCGGGCATCACAGTGACAATACCGGCCGCCACAACCAGAACCCCGTTACCGAGGTGAAGCGTGCACCGAGTTGCGCGTAGATGCCGTGGACGTCGTGGTTGGTCACCGAGAACGATGCGTCACCCACGCGTGGGCCCTTCGTAGCGAACCCGGCCAGCGACGCCTCGTAGAGATGGAGCCCGCTGATCGTGGCGTCTGCGTACAGCGCGCTGAGCGTGAGATCGAGACGGCTACCTCGCCTTTGGCAGCAGAACCAGCCCTGAGGCGTACCGTCGTCGTCGAGCACCTCGGCGCACCAGCCAGGGTGTTCGGCAACCAATTGTCGAGCCCACGCGAGGTACCGTTCGGCCACACGCTCGTCGGTGGCGCCGGGCAGAACGTGGAAACGCTCATGTGCAAACGAGCGCACAGCACGCGCTCCAGGGTCGAATGACTGTTCGTCCGCGAAGCGAACCCGAAGGCGCTTCGAGGATGAGCTCATGGTTGGCGGCGGGAGTCGGATGCGGAAGCCGATCTGGGCGTCAGAGAACGCGAAGCCTGCGCGCGCGAGTGCCCATGGATCGGGCGCCGCGTTGAGGGGGGCCCGGAACTCAGCCCATGTGAAGGGAGCGAGCAGGTGCTCACGCTCGGCCGCGTCGCGTGTGAACAGCTCGGGATCGGTCACCTTCGCCACGGGTGCGCCCCACCAGCGGGAGTTGATTGGGTCTTCGGCGATCAACGCACCGTCTCCACCTCGCGGAACAGTGCTCGCCAATATGCGAAGCCGTCCCATATCGGGCCAAAGTGGTGCATGCGCGCGACCGGGACGAAGCGCTCGGCGCCGCTGCGTAGAACCGCACTAGTCCATTCGGACGAGCCGGGGTCCTCGAGAGCGTGGCCGATGGTTTGCAGATTGGCCGGAGCGGTCGAGGTCGCTTCAGCGGTGTTCGCTGCGGTGATGAACAGAGACTGCACCGACTCGATCACCGGCGCCGACGCGGGTCCACACGCGACCATGGCGCGGTGGTCATCGACGAGGACCGGGTCCCAGCCGGCCACGGCGGCCTCCTGGCAGGCAGCGAGATTGGCTGAAGCGATGTGCATGGCCGGCCGGGCGGGAACGATCTCTGGCCAGCGGCATACGAGGCGGTCGCGCAGAGCACGAGCGTCCTCGGGCGATCCGTCGATCACGACGACACGACGTGGGGCTGTGCAGCCGACCTGGCCATAGATCCCGAAGACCCGCACGAGGGTGTCGCATATGCCGGGCTCTGCGGCGCGTGCGCTGGACACCCACGCCTCTGAGCGCCGATCGCCGAAAGCGAAGCCTTGGGAGGTCGCTGGATGTGGGAGCGCCTCAATGCCGTCTACACCCTCATCTGAGCCAAATGCGATCCGAACCGCCGCCTCACGCGCGAGCGTCGCATGGAGTGGATCGTCGCGCTCGACGGCAAGCAGCTCGACACGCTCGCGAAGCCAGCTCGCCAGTGGTCCCTCGGGAGCGTGCTCACGCAGCCATGCAATGAAGGGACGCACGAGGTCCTCGGCGTTGCTGCCGATCTTGATGGTCGTTGCTGCGCCGGGCAGCGAGAGCAGCACGGCGATGAGTGGTCCGAGCAGGGTGACGTTGTTTGGGAGCCATACAGCCACGGGCTCCCGCGGGGCAGCAAGTACGTCGGCCGGTCCGTCAGGCGCCGGCTGCCCAAATGTCGCCGTGAAGACCGAGCGCAGCTGGGCATCGCCGACGAAGCTCATCAGATATGCCCACTCGTCGCGCACGAATGGCTCGGGCACAGGCCCACGCATCGCGCGGCGCACCGCTCCCCAGTCGTCGAGGATCTCAGCGAGCGCGAAAGGGAGCACCACCGCCGTGCGTCTGGTTCCCGCATCAAAGACCTGGATGACCTCACGCATTGGCGCATCCCCGCAGCTCGGCCTTCGGCACCCGCCCGTCGAGAACGAACGTGCGGCCGCCACGCCCGCATGCGCATGGGCCAGGCACCAGTTGGCCGACGTCCTCGCTGAGCACAGAGTGGTACGGGGCACCGAGCGCGAGTACGTTCAACAACTGGAGCATCCCGACCTCACCGGGAGGAAGCGGCTCGAGCGTCCACGGGTCGCGAACCAGTACGTCCCCCCAGGTGGGTACGTGGCGGACGCCGTGTGGACAGAGTGGGAAGATCATGCCGATCTGCTCGGTCATGCCGTAGTAGTCGAGCACCCGCGATCCGGCACCGACGGTCGCCAGCAGGGCCGAGTCGAATTCCTCGCGGGCGACGGAGATCGTCTCGAGCTTCTTCCAGCCACCCGAGTGCACGAAGTCGACGCGAACCTCGCGCAGGCGCTCGGGCACGTCCGCCTGCGCCCAGCCGAGCCACAGCATCCAGGTAAAGCCGTAGACGAGCAGCTCATCGCCATCGCCGAGCGTCGCGAGCACCGCATCCCAGTCCAGCGACTCGGGATCCTCGGGAGCGCCGAGCACGAATCGCAGGTCGCTCGAGAGTGGCCGCAGCGCGAGAGCCGCGGCGGTGCGCGCCCCGAGCGCACGGGAACGTAGCGCGCTCGCGGAGTCGAGGACGACGAGCGGGCGTGGATGAGGATCGAGGAAGTCCTCGAGCACGGCTCGCGTGCTCACGGCCTGCCGTTCCGCGGAGTGGGCGTCGAGCGAGATCGCGGATGGCGCTTGGCCGGACGTCGCTGACGATCTCACCTCGCGCTGGTGCGCGATCCCCTCGCCTTCCGTCCGCAGCCGCATATGCTTGAAGACGGTGGTATGAACGAACGGCAGCTCGGTGAGAGCCTCGGCACCAGACCAGTCGGGCCACATCGCTGCATACTCCGGGCAGCCCGCGAGGTGACGGTGTGTCAGTGCGAGGAGCTCCGCCAGGAGCGTCTCGTCCTCACGTGGCCCGAACGGCGGCCGATCGAGCAGCGCCGATCGCTGGAGCACCGGATTCATGCGGCGACCCCGGAGAATGCGTCGAGGTGCGCCGGTCTGACGAGAAAGCCGTTGGTCCGTGTCATCGGGTCGCGCAGGATCGCGCGCCAGTACTCGGAGAGCGCGGCGCGTATCGCCGAGAGGTCTTCGGGGTCGGCCAGCTGGGCAAGCCGCGCAGCGATCCGCTCGGCGTCGAGCTCGTGCGCAGCGGCGACATCTTCCCAGCGCGGCGCCTCCGCAACGGCGAGCGCGAAGACGCTCGGCAGTACGGCGGCGACCACACGCGCATGACCGATGCCAAGAGGTCCCTCGAGCTGATGCGCGATCCCGTGCGCAAGCCCCACGCTCGCGCGTGACTGCAGAGCGCACGCCCGAGCGCTGAGGTCGAGCCACGTAGTCGCGTGCTCTCCGCCGGGGGTGAGCGGCAGGAGCTCATGTACGAGAGCCGCCGCGTCTTCGCGAATGGAGTCCCCGGCGAGGGGCGATATCAGCGCCTCGAGCGTGTGCGCCCATACGTCACCGGCACCGGCCCGTCGCAGCGCCGTCGGGGCCGTAGCGGACGGCTCCGGCCACACGACGCGGGCGTCCGGGAGGAACGCGTCGTCGATCGCGATCTCCTTGACGCCGTCGCTTCCGTTCAGGACGATCACCGGCGAGGCCTCGGCACCGGCGCCCCACAAGGTCGGGACGGCGACGACGCGCACAGGCTCAGGCCGGCGCTTGGCGGTCGCCTTGGCGCGATCGATCAGTGTCCCGCCGCCGCACACGACGAGGGTGCGCGCCCCTGAAGGGAGCGGCCCGGGATCCGTGGGCTCAAGGCCGAGCTCGGCACGCACCGCCGAGGCGACGGCGGATGATGCCCATGTCACAACCGGTGGCAGGAGGGCTTCGGGCATCGAGTCGACATCGAGGCGTTCGGGTCTCACTCGATCTCGATCCCCTTCGTCCGCAACAGCGCGACGAGGCCTCCGACCGACTCGAGTCCTGTCGCCTCCTCGGGAGTCATGTGATACCCGAAGACCTCCTCGACCCCCACCGCGAGCGAGACGGTCCCGAGCGAGTCCCACGTGTCGAGATCCGCACGTCGAAGCTCGTCACCGAGCTCGCCGTCGTCGAGGAGGAAGACATCCATCAGCAGGTCGTTCAGCTTTTCCCGAGCGGCCACTCTCACCTCACGTCCGTTGGTCCCAGAGCACGGGCCCTTCCTCAGCGGAGAGAGCCGCAGCATCCACCTTACCGTTGGCCAGTCGTGGGAGCGTCTCGCGCCCTTCGATGCGCAACGGCCACTGCGCGCGCGCGTGGCGGCTGCGGATCACGCGCAGGAGGGTACGCACGCCCACCTGGTCGGGTGCCGGCGCGAGCACGAGCACGTATCCGGGCTCGCCGCTTCGGTCCTCGTCGGGGTAGGTCGCCGCCTCGGCAGTCCACGTTTGGCCGACGGTCTCAAGCATCTGGGCCGTCGAGACCTTCTCGCCGTGTCGCTTGAAGACCTCGCCGGTGCGTCCGAGGAGCCTCCAGGTTCCGTCGTCCTCCTGCTCGGCCAGATCCCCCGTGGGCACCCAGTCCTCCGTGCCGATCTCTCGGAGCCGCCCACCCTCGAATACTGCGACCGCGCCGTAGACGCTGCGAAAGCGCAGGAGCTGCGTGTCGTCGGCGCTCAATTCGATCCCGGGAAGCGGTCGGCCAACATTCGCGCTGAGCTCGTTGGCCTCGGCCGAACGGACCGTGAGGCGGGGCATCGCCTCGGCGCATCCGTAGTTGTTGGTTATGCTCGCTCGTGGAAACAGCTGGCGCAGCGTCGGCAGCTGTTCCTGCGGGAAGCGCCCACCCGCGAAGTGGAGCCGTATCACGCCATTGAACACTTCACCCTCGAACGCTGCCGCAAGGAGTGGCCCCTGGACACCGACGAGGCATAGCATTGCGTCGCGCGCGTCGACGAGGGCTTGGCGAAGCGCTGCCGGGTCTCTGAAACCTTCGGTCGGGATGAGTTTGCGTTCGTGTACCGTCGCCCAGACCCACTGATTCACGAACGCAAAAGAGTAGCTCAGCGGCAGCGCTACCACGGCTCGTGCCGCAGCCTCGTTGTTCTGCGCGGCGTGGAGAGCCTTAGCGAGCCGCTCAGCCCGTGAGCGAGCCCCGATCACAAGCTTTGGCCGTCCCGTGCTTCCTGAGGTGAGCAACGCAAAATGGTCTTGGCGGAGATGGTCTGGCAGCGCTCTGAGCACTTTCTCGGCCCAGGCTGCGTCAATCGACGAGCGGGCCGGAAGAAATGCAAAGGTCTCTGGCGTCTCCCACGCTCGATCGAGCGCTTCGATGCTCGCACCGGCACCTTGCTCGAGGATCGTGCTCACGACTAGATGACAGCCTTCACGCTGGCCCTATGATAGTGCGAGCGTGCCAGACGAGCTTCCCGACATCAGCGTTGTCGTGCCGGTCTATGGATGCTCCGGGGCCTTGGTCGAGTTGCACCGGCGACTCACAGACACTCTGACCGGAGCGCGGGCTACATATGAGCTCATCTTCGTCGAGGATCGCGGGCCCGACGATTCGTGGGCACAATTGGAGGCGCTCGCACGGAGAGATCCACACACTGGTATCTACCGTCACACCCGCAACTTTGGCCAACACGCCGCAATTACGGCGGGCCTCGCACGTACGCGGGGACACCACATCGTTGTGATGGACTGCGATCTCCAGGATCCGCCGGAGCTGATCCCAGCTCTCTGGGGGAAGGCCAAGCAAGGCGCCGACGTTGTGTTTGCGCGGCAGGATGAGAAGATCACCTCGCCAGTGCGTAGGATCCTCGGACACTTGTACTATCGCTGGCTTGCGTTCGTCGCGGACGTGCATATCGACGCGCGGCAGGGCACGTTCTCGCTGGTGTCCCGACGCGTAGTTGACGCGCTACTGGAGTTCCGGGACATCGACCGCAACTATGTCTTCCTGTTGACGTGGCTCGCCTTTCCCTCGGCTGCCGTGGAGTATCAGCGCGATGAGCGGCACTCCGGGAAGAGCTCGTACACGTTCGGCAAGCTCATCGCCCACGCATTCTCCGGTCTGATCTTCCAGACCACCGCGCTCCTGCGCTACGTCATTTACCTCGGCTTCCTGTTTGCGGCGCTGGGGCTGATGGTGGCACTTTACATCCTTGTCGCGAAGGTAACAGGCTCACGGGCACCGGGCTGGACGTCGCTGGCGATCTTCACGCTCACAACCGGCGGATTCGTGATCATGTCGACAGGTGTTACAGGCCTGTACGTCGGCAAGATCCTCGATCAGACCCGCGGTCGACCGCTGTCGGTGTTCGATGTCGAACATCAGCCGGCACTAATCACCGATTCACGGTACGCATCCACCGCTTTGGACGTGGCCTCGCGTTTGAAGGAGCCATTGGACAGTTCATTTCCGTCTAATCAAATGTCCAACGACGCTGAGCCGCATAGCTTGCAGGAGCACCAGCGATAATCACAAGGGTCTGCGCGAGGACCTTCGGTAGATGGGCGACATCGACGAGAATCGCCAAGAATGGCAGAGTCAAGAGGACGATGGTGATCCAAATGGTCACGAAACGAATAGCTCGCCTCGTGGTCTGATCGGTTCTGCCCGGGAAGGTCCAACGACGATTCAGGGTAAAGCTCGCTGCGAGTGCCAGAAGGGCGGCTAGCACGGACGCCACGAGAAATGGCACGCCCCCAGCGACTGCGACGGCGAACGCGCTTATGTTAAGGCCGTTTTGGATCACGCCTACGATTGAAAAACGGATGAATTGACGAAGAAGGGCAATGCGACGGGCCCGTACGAGGCCTTGACAGGTGTCAGGCTTCATGCTTCGTTCAGAGCTGTCGGCCAGTCCCAGCAGCGCAGCTCACGCGGTGGCGTCTCGGCGGCGATGGCCGCGGCGGCTCGTGGCCCGACCTCTAGCTGGGCGATCCACACTGCGCGTTCTCCGGTGGCGCCGTCGGCTCCGCCAATGCCGGTCCCTAGGCACTTCAGCTCGGCCTCGTGGCGCGTCCACGCCCGCAGGAACTCCTGCTCGGCGGCTGCCCGTTCGAGCCCGACAAGGCGTTCGGCCTCGGCTGCACCGAAGGCGCGTCTTGCGATGCTGATCACGTCAATTCGCCGGCGGGCGACCTCGACGTCGACGCCGATCGGGCCAGTCCTCGTGAAAGCGTAGAGCGCGAGATCGCCGGAATGGGAGAGGCTGAAGGCCAGTGGGGTGGCACTTGGAGGCGCGAGGTTGGCCATCCCTGTCGCCGCACACGAATCCTCAGACAGCGCGGGCTTGCCATGCGCGCCAGTGGCGAAGCGAAGCGTGTGTGGATTCTGCTGCAGATAGTGTCCGAGCAGCTCTCTGAGAACTCCTCGCGAGCGCATCCATAGCTGTCGAGCGCGTTTGTTTAACATCCGCTCGGCCCGTGTGCGCTCGTCACTGCAGAGCAGCGCGCACAAATCGGACGCAACGATCGTGAGGTCCGCACGCCAAACGTGGATGGTTCTCGCTGCGAGTACTGGATGAGGCGATCCGGGCGCCCAAGGGTCTTCGGCCATCCCAGGCGTCGATGGCTGAGGCAGTGAGGTGCTCGACATCGTCACTTCGAATATAGGCCTTTCTCCGAGGTCGGCGACCATTCACAGCACTCAATCAACGTGTCGTCGACCGAGCTCGCTGTGCGATCGATCTCAACGGCCTCGTAAGGTTCCAGCTTCTGCTGTTCTCAAGAATCGAAAGGCGGCCGTTGAGATTCGCAATCTCTGTCTCGATGAACTTCCTCGTATTCCGCAACATGATCTTTCATCCGAAGGCTCTCGGCTAGACGTTTGACCCCAGATCGCCACAGGCCGGTCGAGAGTCGGCGTTTCCTCCCGCTTCTTCGGCGAGTCGCTTTACGTTGATCGAGTCGGGCTCGGCGTATTCGTCACCTTCGACCTTGCTCGATGACGGTAGCCACAGAGGTGCTCAACAATGCTGCGGCTGCAACAAAACCGAGGTACACCACCTGCATATGGGTATCCCAGATTTCGTCGGGAATGCCGAGAAGAATGGCGAGAGCCACTGCCCAGACTCCCACAGTCGCTGTTCTCATCCAGCGACCGGTGAGCAGCGCGCAGAATGGTCCGGCGGCGAGCAGGGGGATAAGGACGACATGGGTGAGGATCGCGTCGGTCGCCGCGATGACCGAGCTGAGGATAAGCGCGAGCCACCAGACACAATTGACCGACCATCCCGCGAGCAGTGATTGATGGTTTGCGTTCCGTCCTGATACTGGTTGGCCGGTCGCCGCGTGGGTGGAAAGGCACGCATACAAATCGGCGGCTTCGGCCGAGATCGCCGGGGCATGGTTGGTCTCCTCGACGGAGTCACGATTGTGCCACAGCGCTGGCTCGATAAAGCTCTCGACACGATCACGGATCTCGTGGCTGAGTTGGGTCTCTGGGCCACAGACGAACTCCGCCAGTCGCTGGATCTGACGGTCGGTATCGGTGAAGTAATCCTCGTAGCACAGGATGAGCCGCCGGTGTCCTTGCGTATTCTCGAGCGCAGCTTGTACGTAGCGGAGCCAGAGAGCGACAGAGTCCTCGAAGTCGAGCCCGTCGGTCCCACGCCTGAGGAGCGAAGCAGCCACATCGGCCGGGTCGCGCACGCAGAGCACGTAGTCCATGTCGCCGACCAGGGCACGCCAGAAGGGCAGCGTCATCGAAGCCCGCGGGTCCTTCCACGCCCAACGTTGCTCGCGTGTGCCGAACAGGGCTGTGAGGGAGCCACGAGCCCGGTCTCGGACAGCGGCCAAGGCGGGGGAACGCTCCCAGCCAGGCGGAAGGTCGGGTGGATGCCCCCAGGTGCCGCCAAATGTCCCTAGGATTTCCTCGTTGACCTCGTAGATCTCCTGCTGCTCCCAGTAGCCGCGAGCGTTGTCGTCCGGGTCAGCGGGAAGCATCCGCTCCGTCGGCCCGAGATCAACTCCCAGCAGGCCGATGAGCGCCGTCGTCAACGATGTCCCGCTACGGCCCATTCCAGTTATACAAATCGGCAGTCCAGGGGAGACAGATGCCGCGTCCAGGACTTGATCGGTCGTTGCCGCGATGCTCTTCCCATCCGCCGCAACGCCAACACTAGCCCCCTGTATGGTGTCCCGCATGTCGAGAAGATATCCAACGCGTGAGACGTTGGACTTACGGCTGGCTAAAGGTTTTGTGGGTAAGGGAGACGGGAGCCCGGTCTTCACCGCAAACGCTGGTCTTGGATGCCGAAGCGGCGGGCCACGTCGGCTGAGCGGTTGCGCGTTGCTCTGGCGTGGGCTTGGGATGGACACGGTAAGGCCAAGCGGGGATCAGGCATGTGCTCAGGCCCGTCGTGCTCAGGGTGCGGCATTTCGCCATGCCTGTGCGCTCGAAGGCATCCCGCTCCGCGACACGCCTGCATCGGCACGGCCATCGATGCGGCGGGCTTCCCAAGCGCTTGGCGCCTGAGCCTGACGCGCAGCGCTGCTGGGTACCGCAAGGCGATCCAAAACGACCTTTTGGATCGTGAATGAGTTCCCCTGCATCGGTGCCGTCGGGGGTCTATGACGAACCACCCGAGTCCTATGGGGGTCTGCTCGAAACCGACGGCGCACAGAAGCCCGGCTACGCGGCCTTCAAGGCCGGCTGAGCGAACCTTATGCGCCGCGATTGAGTCGTGGCGCGTCCATGCTGAACATGGGCGAGGCCAACTCGAGCTATCCAGTCAGCGTCGTGACATGCAGCACCATTTCCTGAACCCACCCGGCGATCGCGTAGCGATCTGAGCTGTCGAGCGTGGACCGACCCGCTCCAACAACATAAAGTCCGACCCACTTATGCTGTTGCGTTGATAGAGTAGCCGTTGGAATGCAGACGTTCAGGCATCACGAGCGCATCCTCGACCCTGTGCCCGGAGCCGTCGTTCAGGCGCTCGGGGGGCTCGAGCATGCCTCTGGGAAGGCCGCTGCCCAGCGGGGACAGCATCGTGCGGCGTTGAAGACCCTGGTCGAGGTTGCGCGCATCCAGAGCACCGAGGCATCGAACGCGATCGAGGACATCACCGCGCCGCCGGCTCGTCTGCGTGCGCTCATGAGCGAGATGACGGCCCCGGCGAACAGGAGTGAGGCGCAGATCGCCGGTTATCGCTCGGCGTTGGACCTCATTCACTCGAGCGCCGATGCGATGCCGTTCAACGAGAACGTCGTCAAGCAACTTCACCAGACCATCTACAGCCTGACGAACGCACGACACGCCGGCGATTACAAGACCGGCCCGAACGACGTCACCGAAACTCTCCCGGACGGCACGGTCATCGTCCGCTTCCGGCCCGTGTCACCACTGGAGACCCGGACGGTGGCGATGCCCGAGTTGCATCGCCGCTTTGACGAGCTGCAACGCGCCCAGGCGCATCATCCGCTGCTGCTGCTCGGGGCCTACGTTTTTGACTTCCTGATGATTCACCCGTTCCAGGACGGCAACGGACGGACAGCGCGCCTGATCACCCTCCTGCTGCTGTACCAGTCCGGTCACGAGGTCGGTCGCTATATCAGCCTGGAGCGCATCATCAACGACACTCGTGAGACCTACTACGAGGCGCTCCAGCGATCGACGCTTCGATGGCACGATGGTCAACACGACATCTGGCCCTGGATGGAGTACCTGATGGGAACGCTGCTCGCCGCTTACAAAGAGCTCGAGCAGAGGCTCGAGATGACCGCGGGATACGGGACCAAGCAACCGGCGGTCCGGGACTTCATCCGCTCGCGGATCGTGGATGAGTTCTCGCTCGACGACATCCGCTCGGCCACCCCCGCCAGCGACCCTCTGATCAAGAAGGTATTACAAGAACTGCGGGCCGGCGGTGCAATCGAAGTGGTGCAAAGAGGACGATACGCCCGATACCGCCGGCTACACACTAATTTCTAGCTCATCGAATCCCCGATTCCGAGGGTCTTGAATCCTCGATTTTGAGGCCCGGTCTGAGCACATGCTTTTATGCTCGAACAACACAAAGCGCATCATGACAGCAAGTAAGTTGATGCTATGATGCGCCTATGAGAACGACGGTTACGCTCGACCCCGATGTCGCCGCGAAGCTCAAGCAGACCGCCCGCGAGCGGGGCGTCTCGTTCAAGGCGGTGCTCAACGATGCGGTGCGCGCTGGGCTGGCGGCAGGGCCCCACCCGAGCAAACGCTTCCGCGTGCAAACTGCTCCGCTTGGCGTGCGTCCGGGGGTCAACCTCGACAAGGCGCTGACGCTCGCGGGCGAAATGGAAGACGCGGAGATCCTGCGCAAGCTCGAACTGCGCAAGTGAAGCTGCCCGACATCAATCTGCTCGTTTACGCTGCCGACGAGACCGCCGTACATCACGAGCGCGCGCTCGAGTGGGTGGAGAGCACGCTCTCGGGCACGGAGACAGTGGCGTTACGCTGATCGGCTTTGTCAGGCTGAGCACCAACCCGCGCAGCTTCAGTCGGCCTTGGCGCGCCGATCAGGCGCTTGACGTCGTGGACCGCTGGCTGGCTCGCTCAGCCGTGCGTCGTGTTCGCGTCCTGGCCGGGCCGGCGCGTCGCCGGCGGCGCCTCGATCTTGCGTTAGCCGAGCTCGACGCCGTATTCCGCCAGCCACTTTACATAGGAGGCGGTGAAGCCGAGCTGGCCGCGGCGGGGTGTCCAGATGTGCCCGACGGTGCGTCAGCTGAGCTCGATGCCGTGGTGGCGCAGCCAGGTGTGAGCGCTTTCGATCAGACCCGGGAGTGCTTGGCGGAGTCGTTCGATCCCGTCGCGGACTTCCTCGGCGTCCACGTCGGGGGAGGCGTGCTCCAGCCGTCCCTCGAGGACGTAGAGCTCGTTCAGCAGCGTTCCCTGGGCCTCGGTCAGTCCTTCATCGGCGGCGAGCGCCTTGAAGACCTGCTCGGCGTGTGGGCGACGGTGGGGGAGCAGGCCGATCAGGCGTGATCCCGCGCTGGCTCTGAGGATCTCGACATAGGCGTTGAGCACGGCCGAGTGGCCGCCGGTGACGACCATCGTGCGGTTCGCGTCGTGGGGCTCGGTTGATTCGAAGGCGCTTCTCCACTGGACTGGGTCGAGTGTGCCGCCGAAGTCATCCGCGATCGCCAGGTCGAGGGCCTTGCGGTGCTTGTTGATGCTCTGAAGGAAGCGTGCAAGCCGGGCCTGCTCGACCATGAGTGCGCTGCGGTCGATGCGCGAGGACGGCCGATCGTTCACCGGGTGAGCTCTTCGATCGCGCGGGCCGCGCCGGCCATCTGGCGACGGTGGTCACGGCGAGCGCGAGCGCGGATCGCGGAGCGACGCTCGCGCAGCCCGCCCCACTGCCCGTCACGGTCGATCAGGACGCGGCCCTCGTCGAGGACCCGATCCAGCAGAAGCGGCGCGTCGGCCTCTACCCGCTTCAGGGGGGCGATGTCGACCGAACGGCCGGCGACGCGTTCCAGGCGCACGGCCAGGTGGGAGAGGTACGCCGGCCGGTTCTCGGCGAGAGAGACCAGCACATCCACGTCTGAGTCCGCTTCCGCGTGGCCGCGGGCGATCGACCCGAAGAGCACCGCTAGGCGGACGTTGCGCTCGGTCCGAAGCGCCTCCGTGACCGCCGAGATGATCTCCCAGTTCTCACGTAGGTAGGTCCGCTCGTTTGCGGCGAGCTCGACCTGTCGCGGACCGGGACGGTGGCAGCGCACGGTCCCCCGCTGCACGGCTCTCCTCAGAGTTCGCTCGGGTACACCAATCTCCTGAGCCACCGCTGGAAGGTCTGAACGCATGGCCCCCAGTATAGGGCCGGTGTGGCCGTTAGCCTACCTTTGCGACCTGGGCGGACTGCTCCGCGTTGCCCGGACGCCCGCTCTTCGGTTCGGAGCTTCGCGCTGCTGGGTGGACACTTCGGCCCCTGTCACGCGTACGAAGCGGTTGCGCGGGCTCTGGAGGAGGCATGCGGCAAACTAATCGATTCCGAATCGAACGCGATCGAGGACATCACCGCGCCTTGAGGTGTTAGACGACGCAACTCACGAGACCGGCCAGGGCCGACACGCGCCAGTGAACCGAGCGCTGTCGCAATCTTGCTTGCCGAAAAAGTAGGTCGCTCGTAGTTCTGACAACAGGCCTTTCGGGGGTGTTAGGCCGGTTGTTACTTGCGAATGACGACGATGAACTCCTCTACGCTCGCTTGTAAAAGCTCGAGGGAGAACGGCAGGTCGAGGGCAGCCAAGAAGCTTGCGAAGGTGATGGGCTCCCACACATGAAAGTGCGGGCGCAGGCATTCGGCTTCCATCTCCTCCACACGCTTCGCCAAAATATCGTCATTGTGGCCCTCGATGAGTCGTGCGCACTCTTCATAATGTTCTCGACGCGACACGTGCGGCCCTTCGCGGTTATCTCGGAGCAGGTGCTCCACGGTGGTTCGCTCACGGGACGCGTCAAACGTGTAGCGAGCGTCAGGCAGAGTCAAATAGAGAACGCCGCCCGGCCTGAGCACACGCAGTTGGTGTTGGAGCGTGGCAATTGGGTCCTCTACGTGCTCGAGCATGTGATTGGCGACCACAAAGTCCAGGGAAGCGTCGGGGAACGACGCGAGACGAGTACCATCATCGACGATGTCTGGCACGACAAGCGAAGGACACTCGCGTAGCTCGTTGCTGTAGGTTTCTCTCAACCCAGCCTCGTCCAGATAATCGACATAGCGAACCCGAGCGCCCCTTGGCAATGTCAGAGGCCAGCACAGCGCTCCGATCTCGATTCCATCTCCCCGCAGGAAACGGAGGGCAACATCCGCCCGAACCGTCTTGCGGTCGTCCGCGCCGCGGCGGAGCACCATGTTACGTGCCTCTCGCCGACCACGCCAAAATAGGTAAGAGAACGCTTGCGTCATCGAGCGACCATAGCACGACCCTTTTTCGTTAGCTCTTGGCCAACAAGCCCTATAAGTTGGACAACTGGGATATGGCCCTGAGCCACTTAATGCAGAGTCAGCCTATACTGAGAGTCATGCTGAAGCTCAAGTTCTCTGATTACGACGGACCGACCGGTCTTTTCGTTGCGACCGGCAAAGAGATCCTGCCCATGAACTCGGTCGCCGGCGAGATTGTCCTCGCGGGTGCCGGTATGCAGGCCGGCATCGGCGATCCCGTGATCGCAGAAGAACTCCAGCACGAGATCGACCAAGCGGTCGAGCAGGCCAAGGCTCTGTAGCTGAGGCAAGCTTACTGAAAGTTATAGGACCTCACAGGAATCTGTGATGTCCGTAAATTTCTGTGATGACAGATAGTTCCGCAAAAGCGGTACCTTGTGTCAAAGGTTTTACCCGGACTGTCTGTCGCGCAACCGCCGCCGGGCGATTTCCAGCGATTCGAGGTCGACGAGGTCCTACGGCCGGCCGGCGGCGCGCTTCATGGCGAGCGTTCTTCGTGGCGGTTACAGATCACCGAGCGGCGTCGATCGCGGCGATGAAGTTGGTGACTGCATGTCCTGCGGTGCGAACGTCGGCGGGCAGGTCGGCGTCGAGTGCTTCGGCGTCGCGGCGATATGGCTCGCTCCAGGTGTCCGGAACTTTGAGCGTTGGTGGCCAGTCGTGCGTGCCCCGATCCTCGAACGTCCACACGCAGGCCTCCCGAACGCGCCAGAGGTCTTCTTCGAGAAGGGCTCGTAAGAGGATGAGGTCGATCAGATCCCAGTGGCGCAGGTTCGGCCGTCCGTCGGCCGGCTCCTCGGTGACCGCATGAATCTTCTGTGCGATTTGGTAGCGCAGCGACAGGCATGTGACTAGCTCGGGGCTGTCCAGCATGAAGTCTGCGAGGCCGATCGCCGAGGGGACGAGGTCGCTCTCGTCAGCCTCCGGCCAGCCGATCTCAGCAGTCAGCGTCTGCCAGCCTCGGTGTTGGAAGCTCACTTGGAGCGCGAGGCGTTTTGAGCCGGTATCGCGGATGTCTTGCGGCTCGCCCTTGCGGCGGAACTCAAAGCCGCTGTAGGGATGCTCGAAGGCTTCCTCGAGAGCGTCGAGCAGCTCGGTGGCCGGACCGCGGAAGACGATGTCGAGGTCCTGGGTGCTGCGTGCGCCCAGTCCCAGGCGTAGCTCCATCGAGACGCCGCCCTTCGCGTTGCATGGCCGAGGTTTGTGGGCTTGTCCTAATAACTCAGCTGTCAAAGCAGGCTTGGACTTCGGCCGAACGAATCGGGCCGCGAAGTCGGCCCGTTCGGCCGAATGTCCCAGACCTGCGTAGGTTCGAGATGACTGTGCCTGCTGGGCGTCCGCTTAGGCGGTTTGAAATCTGCGCTCACCGACGCATCCCCGAGCCGGCCTTCACACCCAACTCCCGGCGCAGCTGAGCGGCCTGTTTGCGGGTCAGCCTGCTGTTGCTCACGCCGTGGTCGATGGCCTGGCCGATCAGGGCCGGGCCCAGATGGGCGGCGTGGCTCTGGCGAATCGCATGCGCCGGGGTCACGATCGGGATCCCCTCGTAGAGCGTTACGTCTGCATCGGCTAGGTGCTCGTGATGGATCCGATACAGGGTGGGTATCTCACGTCGTATCCGATGGCCGGGTGGGACCGTGATGTGGATCTTGCTCGGGTTGACGTCGCTCAGCTCATACAGCTGGAGTGCAGTCTCATGGGAGAGCACTCCACGCACCCCTCTGGGCCACAGCGTTGCCTCCATATAGGAGTCGAGCGGGGACACAGGGCTGTATCGCAAGCGATACAGCCCATGCCCGCGACGCTCGAGCGTTCCACGCTCTGCCATCCGTATCAGCGTCATTGGCTGGATGCCCAGCTCGCGGGCATCGTGCTGGCTGACGAAGCCGTACTGATCGGCCGCGAGATCGGCCAGCTGGTTGAACGCCGCTCCAGGCACACGGACAAAATAGCACAAAACATGCTAATTTGTCCACAGCCCGATTTCGAGGGTCTTGAATCCCCGATCTCGAGGCCTGTCTGCTCAGGGTGGTTTACCCGGACTGTCTGTCGCGCAAGCGTCGCCGGGCGATTTCCAGCGATTCGAGGTCGACGAGGTCCTGCGGCCGGCCGGCGGCACGCTTCATGGCGAGCAAGTCCTCGATCGAGGCCACGAGCACGGTCATCCCATCGACGTCGATCTTGCTCGCGCGGCGCCGCAGGGCGGGGTAGCCCGGAGAGCCGTCTGGATCGACAAGCAAGTCGATTCCTCCGTCAGGCGTGGTGAGAGTCAGGATCTGTGTCCGACGGAGCGTGCGCCCATCCGGCACGAACGGCAGATCCTCATCGGCTTGGCGCAGCTTCGCCCCCAGCTCGACCAGCACCGCTCCGAGCCTGTCGAGATTCTCCTGTCCTGTGGCGTAGCAGATGTCGAGGTCCTTGGTGAATCGTGGACTTGCCTGAAGGATCACCGCCACGCCTCCGATGACGACGAAGTCCACTCCGCCCTCCGTCAGCCGACGCAGCAGGACTCCCAGCCGGAGCTCGGGGATGGCGAACCACCGCTCAGACGTGTTCACCGCGGCTCCTGGCGCCGGCCAGCGACAGCATGCGTCCCTCGATATACATAGTTTCAATGCCGCGCAGCCGCGCGGCAGGCGAAAGTTCGAGATGCTGGCGGATGAGGCTCTCGTCTACTCCGGGGCGACGCGCCGGGGCGTCCAGCGTCAGGCGGTGCCCGGTCGCCCACAGCGCTTTGTCGAGGGTCTCCACGGTGGGGTTGGCACGAGGGCTCTCGAGCTTCGCCACCGCGGCTTGGCTGACCCCCAGCCGGCGGGCGAGCTCCGCTTGGGTGAGGGCGGCGCGACGGCGGGCGGCTCTGAGGACGGAGGAAGGATCTTGCATCCTCCCATATTATAACTTATGAGCTATAAAGATCCTGGGGGAGCTGAACCGTCGTCGAGGTAGACTCGCCCCGGAATGCGAGAGTCCCTGACGTCGGTTCTGCGCTGTCCATGCTGCCGCACGGACGGCGCCTTGCGTCTCTCTGCGACTCGGAAGAGCGATAGCAGAGAGGTGCGCGAAGGTGGGCTCTCGTGTGTGAGGTGTGGCGGTGAGTTCCCGATCGTTGACGGCATCGCCGAGCTCATGCCCAACCCTCCGGAGTTTGTCGTGCGCGAGAGCGCGGGGCTGGATCGCTTTGCCGAGGAGATGCGCGCCGACGGCTGGGATCGTGAGCGCATCCTCGCCCTGCCCGACGTCGATCTGCCTTATTGGCAGGGACAGGCGCGAGCTATGCGGGCTCTCCTCGAGACCGTCGCGTTCGCCCCCGGCCGGCGTCTGCTGGACGTGGGCTCGAACACCTGCTGGGCGAGCAATATCTTCGCCGCTCGCGGACTCGAGGTCGTGGCCTTGGACATCAGCACGAACGACCTGCAGGGCCTGCGCGCCGCCGACTATTTCCTCGACCGCGGCGATGTCTTCTTTGAGCGGATGCGCTCGGTGATGTTCGCCCCAGCGCTCGCGAGCGAGAGCATGGACTACGTGTTCTGCTGTGAGGTGCTCCACCACAACGATTCAGCGCATCTGGAGCGCACCTTGCATGAGCTCTACCGCGTGCTTCGACCGGGTGGTCGCCTGCTCGTCATCAATGAGCCGCTGAGGTTCCCTCTACTGCTGAAGCGCGATCATGGATCTGAGGTCGCCCAGTTTGAGGGCAACGAGCATGTCTACTTTCTCCATCAGTACTACTTCGCTGCCCGTCGTGCGGGCTTCGAGGTCACAATACCCGCGCTGCGCAAATCGCAAGATCCCGCGAATAGCTCCCTGAAGAGCTTCTATCGCTTCGGGCGATCTCTTTGGCGCAACCTCATCAGCGGCGATACGGCACTCATGATGGACTGCACTAGGGGTGCCGGAGCCGGCCACATGGCCGGCGGAGGTGGGTCCCCCCGGCCGCAGGCCGGACCAAATCATAGGTGCCGGAGTCGGCCACATGGCCGGCGGAGGTGGGTCCCCCCGGCCGTAGGCCGGACCAAATCATAGGTGCCGGAGTCGGCCACATGGCCGGCGGAGGTGGGTCCCCCCGGCCGCAGGCCGGATCGTGTCCTTGATTCGAGGGAGGGGCAAAACCGGGGATGAGTGAGCCTCCTCGTTAGAGGGAACCCGGTGAGGTCTCCTCGCCCGGGGACGGCCTCGACGTCTTGACCGCATCGCCCAGAATCTGTGCGATGTGTCGAGTGAGGGGGCGCCCGGTCAAGCACGCCGCCCGCGCCGCCGATCTTCAGATCGATGACTTTCGTCACACGTGTATGCGCTCCTCGAAAGATCTCGAGGCTGCTTGCGGGCGCGTCCCTCGCCGGGCTTCTGATGGTGATGGCCCCCCAGAGCGCCGGCGCGGCGATCACGACTTTCGGCAGCTCGCTGTCGGCGCCGGCGACCCTGAACACCGCCGAAAGCCTGGGCTACTACGGCACCTACACCGATGTGCCGCCCTCCCCTGGGGCTCCGAATGGCAGTTTGCGCACGGCTCACTACGGCGCGGACACCGCTATCTGGAACGCTGGGCTGGCCGCTGGCGCGGCGCGCGTGCCGGCCCAAGGACAGGCGCTGAAGGTGAGCCTCGAGGGCTGCGCCGAGGCCGCCGCGGGTGGGCCCTCGCCGCAGACGCAGATCCACTTCTCCGACCTCTCGCCCCTGCCCGGCGGCGGCGCGAGGATCAACATAACCTCGGGAGGGTTCGACATCCCCGTGTGCGGGCAGGGCGGGGCGAGCGGCTCCACGGTCACGACCTACGAACCGTTCAACCTCTGCGTGGCCCAGGGCGACTATGTCGCGTTCGACGACGAGGGCGGATTTGTCGAAAACTTCTATCCGGCGGGGGTCCCTTACCAGGTGATCGGCGCGGCGCAGGGCTCGACCATGGACTCCTTCATCCGCAATGGCGGCATCGTCAACGGCGCCATGCTGCCCGCGGGTGAAACCAGCGCGAACGACGGCTTCGCCGCAAACGGCAACGAGGAACTGATGATGCAGGTCACGCTCGGCACCGGCGCCGACGCGCGCTACGTGTGTCCCGGGGGGAGCAAGGAAGCGCCGCCGGTGCTGTCGCCGATCGCGGTCCATCCCCAGACGGATGGCATCAACCACGAACGGATCGTCGCTGTCGCCGTCTACTGCCGGCTGACGCCGGAATGCAGGGGCACCGCGACGATGACCCTGGCCAGTAGATCGACCGTCGGGGGCGCGAGCAAGGCGGTCGGGCACTCGAGCTTCAGCCTGCCAGGCAACAAAACGACCCACGTGCCGATCCGCCTGGCGGCGAGCGTGATGACCTTGATCCGTAAGCACCACGGCATCTCGATGACGCTGACCGCCGTCGTCGACGGCCAGACGTTTGTGCAGGCGGTCACCGTCAAGATCCTCTAGCGGTCGCCGGGGCGACCGCCCTCGCGGCCGTGCCGGCCGCCGTCCGAGAGCGGCGGCCACTCCTCGCGCCTGTGCCGCCGCCGACCGGGAGCGGCGGCCACTCCCAGCAGGAGAGCTCGCGTGGCGGGCGCGCGACCGCCACTGCTGCCGCCCCGTGCGAACCCATGTCGAGCTCGGCGATCCACACCTTCTCCCGCATCTTCCTCTCCGCCCCCTCCGCTCCTTCTGCGCCCGCGCCGCCGATGCCGGTGCCGCGGCACTTCAGCTCGGCCTCGTGCCTGACCCACGCTCGCAGGAGCTCCTGCTCGCGAGTCGGGGGGTCGAGCTGTTGCAGACGCCGCGCCTCGGCGGGGCCGAAGGCGCGCGCCGCGACCGCGAGCACGTCGAGCGGCCGGCCGGCGACCTCGACGTCGACGCCGACCTCGCCCACGGTGCTCAGCACATACAGGGCGAGCCCGCCCGAGTGCGACATGTTGAAGTGCAGCCGCCTCGGCCCGGCCGGTGTGAGCTCCGCCGCCTCGGCGGCCGATCCTGGGGGGTCGTCGCGCAGCGCCGGCTTGCCGTGTGGGCCGGTGCTGAAGCGCAGCATGCGCGGGTCCCGCTCCAAGGAGCGCCCCAGCAGTTCCCTGAGCACGCTGTGCGCACGCGCCCAGAGCTGTCGTCTGCGCTCGCCCACGAGGCGGGCAGCGCGCGCATGCTCCTCGGGCGAGAGCAGTCCGAGCAGGCGCTCGGGCACGGCTTCCAGGTTGGCTCGCCAGACGTGAACGGCATCCTCGGCAAGTCGCGGATGCCTGGCGGCGGATGCCCAGGGCCGGGCAGGCGTCGAGCGGATGATGTCTGCTGTATGAGCCACGCCATGGCATTGTCGATGATGACGCGAGCGATGCCCGCGGTCGATCGATCGTCATCGCTCGCCAAAGCGGCGCCACCACCCGCTGTCACGCGCACGGGTGGCCCACCGCCACGGCGCTCATTCAGAGCGCGCAAGACGCCACGATCGACGCCACGATCGACGCCACGATCGACGCCGCGATCTGTAGCCTCCGCCGCTATGCGCGCCCTGCCGACACGACTCGCCGGACCGGCCCTGATCGAGCCGTCTGTGTTTTCTGACGAGCGCGGCTTCTTCTGTGAGACCTACCGCCGCGCGTGGCACGCTGAGGTGGGGATCCCCGCGGAGGAGGAGTTCATCCAGGACAACCACTCGCGCTCGACGCGCGGGGTGCTGCGGGGCATGCACTTCCACCTCAGCCCGGGTGTGGCCAAGCTCGTGCGCTGCGCGCACGGGCGCATCGTCGATGTCGCTGTGGACCTGCGCATGGGCTCGCCCACCTACGCGCAGTGGGAGGCGGTCGAGCTGAGCGACGAGAACATGCGCATGTTCTACGTCCCCGTCGGCTTCGCCCACGGCTTCTGCGTCCTCTCAGACGTCGCCGACGTGCTGTACAAGCAGACCGCCTATTACGACCCGGCGGTCGAGCGGGGCATCGCCTGGGACGACCCGGAGGTGGGCGTCGAGTGGCCGCTGCCGGCCGCCGAGCTGATCGTCTCCGCGCGCGACGCCGCCGCGCCCCGGCTGCGCGAGGTGGCCGGCGAGCTGCCTTTTCGGTGGCACCCCTGAAGGCAGTCGCGCGCGGGTGGCCCGATCGGGATGCCGACTGCTGACCAACGGCTTTGCCGCGTGTCTCCAGCGGCGCCGGCGGGGTTTGTTCGCGGCCTCGTACTCACGGGTTTAGCCAAAGCTGAACGGCGTTTCCCCAAAGCTGAACGGCCAGCGATACGTCTCGACTTGACAGACTAGAGGGCCATGCGCCCATATCTCGTCCGCCTGCGTGAGCGCACCAACGGCTACACGATCACTCCAGAGCAATACGTCCGTGTGGCCTATGTGGCGCTCGCTGCGCTGACGTTGATCGTGCTGACCGGCGCCGCGGTCCGCCTGACGGGGTCGGGCCTGGGTTGTCCGACGTGGCCGAAGTGCTACGGGAATATCTACCCGCCGCTGAGCACGCACGCGGTGATCGAGTTCTCCAACCGGCTGATCACCGTCCCGGTGTCGCTCGCCGCGGGTCTGGCGTGGTTGGCGGCCCTGCGCCGCCGGCCGTATCGCCGCGACCTGATGTGGCTGGGCGCGCTGCTGCCGCTCGGCGTCGTCGCCCAGGCCGTGCTCGGCGGGTTCACCGTCAAAGGCGCGCTCGACTATGGCTGGGTGATGGGCCACTTCGCGCTTTCGATGCTGATCCTCGCGGCCGCCGTCGTGCTTGCCTGGCGGGCGGCGCATGAGCCGGGCGAGCGCGATCATGCGGCCCCGGCCGTGGCGCCGGCCGAGCGGACGCTTGTTTTCTCGATCCGCGCGCTCGTGGGCCTGGGTACGCTGACGATCTTCGCGGGCACCGCCGCCACCGCCGCGGGCCCGCACGCGGGCGGCTCGCCGGGCCAGAAGATCAATCGCCTGAGCTTTGACGGACGCGGCACGATGGACTTCGTCATCCACCGCCACGCCGAGATCGCCCTCCTCTTCAGCCTCGCGGCCGTCGCCGTCTGGTGGCTGGCGCGGCGGCGCTCGGCGGCTCCCGTGGTGCAGCGCTCGCTGACGGTCCTATGTGTGCTGCTGGCGCTCCAGGGGGCCGTCGGGCTCGATCAGTACGAGACGCATCTCCCCACAGAGCTTGTCTGGGTGCACGTGGGCCTGGCCAGCGCGACCTGGTTGGCCACCTTGTGGGCGGCCTGCGCGGCGGGACCGCTGGCCTCCCGCTCGGCGCCGGCCACGGAGCGCCGCGTGGCCCCCCCGGCACGGGTATCGGCCTGACTTTCAGGCGCGTTCGAGGTGCGCTCGCGGGGGCTCGAGGCGTTCTCGTGGCGGCTATATCGATCCTCTTCGCTACAAGTTCCCCGGAAATTAGGGCTTCTTCGGTGCACGAATCCAGCGTTTGCGCGTGTTGTCGTCCTTCGGAGCGGTTAGCCTGCGGGTAGCAAAGACACCTGAGAAGGGAGTGGCATGACCAAGAACGAGCTAGCTGAGCAGGTTGCGGAGCGCACCGGGTTGGCCGCCAGCCAGGCCCGGCAGGCGATAGAGACGGCAATCGAGGCGGTCTCCGATGAGCTGGCCGGCGGGGGTGAGGTCGCGCTTGCAGGCTTCGGCAAGTTCAGCGTCAGCCAGCGTGCTGCACGGCAGGGACGCAACCCGTCCACTGGCGCGACGATCAACATCGCGGCCAGCAAGGCCGCGAAGTTCTCCGCGGCAAGCGCGCTGAAGAAGCGTCTCAACCCCTGAGGCGTTCCGCGCGTACGATCCGATCCCTGGCGTCACCGGCCCTTCGGGGCCGGTGACTTCTGGGCGGCTCTGGGCGGCGCCAATGGATGGCGCCAATGGCTTCTGGGGCGATGAGTGGCGGTATCCCGGGAGTCTGTATCGCAGGCTGTGGTGCCCAAATCCCCAAATCCTTACAGCTTCGTAACCCCTCGTTTAGGACCGCGGAGCAGTCTTGTCACGACCTTTCCTCTCGAGCAAGATGGGTGGTGCCAAATGACCCGAACGGATCGCGAGCGACTCGAGGCTCCTTGCCCGCGCTATCGCTCCCTCGCCAGCTTCTACACTGCCGATCCCCGCCGCATCCACTCTCGCGAGCTGGACATCGGCCTGTTGTGGCGTGAGGATGCCTGCGATCCGCCCTACCGCGCGGCATGGGTGAGCGACACCGGCGAGCTCTACCTCGTCCGGCTGGGCCCTCCCGAGCAGGGCGGTGGCCAGGTGGAGGTGCTCGCGACCGTCGTCGATCGCGAACGGCTGGAGAGTGTCCTCGATGGCTGGCGCGAGCAGTGTGGCGCCCCGCGTTCGCTGACGTGGCTGCGCGACCGTGCCGATCGCCTGAGAGCACCTGACAAAAAGATCGGCACGCCCGGATACGCACCTGGACACGGCGCTGGACCGATCGAAGATCGATGGGATCTTCGATCGTCGCCACGTGACGGCTTGCACGTGCTACCAGCACGCGCTGCGCCGTCCCGCGTCGCCCAGCTTGGTCCATGCACGCCCCGACCGCACCGCCTATTTTGTTAGGCGCTC
>Ga0116214_1000064_pt1 | contig 59328 bp, 54 predicted proteins | sample Sb_taG_FD_88964 | JGI IMG/M metagenome (GOLD analysis project Ga0116214, IMG submission 88964) | Peat soil microbial communities from Weissenstadt, Germany - Sb_50d_1_NS metaG | ecosystem: Environmental > Terrestrial > Soil > Wetlands > Peat | place: Germany: Weissenstadt | collected 2010-09-21
TAGCCCAGTCCGAGCAGCCTTTATTGGTCATCGATCGCGACGTTCCGACTGGAGAGCTTGGGGCACGGCGCGCTCTACGTATGCAGATCGCGAGAATGGAGCATGAGCTGTCGGGGATCGTTGTCGACAGGTTCCCGCACATCTCTGCGACCCCGACCTTTGGCTGCGGCGTCCTTGCCCCCGGCGAAGCCGATGCGGAGGAGACGGCGCTCGCCGGTCCGTGCCTGCTCAACCTCGCGGAACTGGAGCGGATGCGTGACCGCCTGGCCGGCCGCGTGCAGGAGCTGAGTAGGTTGGCGGCTGAGCGCGATGAGCACGAGCGCCTGGCGCGCGAATTGCTGAAACGGATGGAGCTCGAACCGGGCCGCTACAAGTTTGTGCGTCTGCCGGTGAAGGATCTCGGCCAGGGTGGCTGCGGGGTCTGGGAAGTGCGCCCGCGTCTCGGTCTGGTCGGGATGCTCGCCGGGTGGTGGCAGGTCAAGCTCTCCTCGGGTTGCCCGTTACCCAAGGGCCACGCTCCGGCGTGGCCCTGACGGTGCTCAGCAGCGCAGCGAGCGTGTGGCGCTGGCGGTCGGTCATCGACCCGATGGTCTTCTTCTCGAGCATTGGAATTTCGGCGAGGAACTTGCGGCAGCGGGTCTGACCCCAGCCACGCTGGCTCATCAGCAGGTCGGCCACGGCCATGCTGTACGCCTCCCAGGGACAGTCGAGGATCACCTCGGCGACGTCGATCTCGCCCATGGCGACTCCACGCTTGAGCTCGGCGCGGGCGAGGCGGACCTTGTTGGCCCGCTCCAGGGCACGCATGTACTGTGGAGGAGCAGGGGCGATCGTCGCTGTCGCGTTCATTGGTTGGCACTCTCCCCGTCGCGTGTCGCGAGGTCCCGCGACAGGCAACATCCTTGCTTGAATTTTTACGGGTAAACGCTCGCCATGATCGCCCAGAACCCTGGCCGCGACGAGTCACGGCCGACTCCTCCACCCCTCTCCCGACGGCGTCAGGGGCGAATTCAGAACGGTCATGCAGAGCGCTCCTTGAAGCTACGCGAGCTAAGGGCGTGCGGTCAACAGCGCGCTCGCGCTTCGTACGCTAAAAGCGACCTTTTTTCTTGCCCGATCGACTTGTGAAGAAATGGACAAGTCGCAAGCCTGGGTTGAGCGCTCCAGCGAGGCGAAGCGGTTGGGTTCTCAGCTCGTCCCTGGCCCTGGCAGCGGACCGTGCTCGGCCTCGAACTCGAGCTTGACGCGTCCAAATACCTCCAGCGCGCGGTCGAGCGTAGCCTCATCGTGCGTGGCCATCACGCTCGTGCGCAGCAGCGCCCCACCGGGCGGAACAGCGGGGTGCAGAGCGCAGTTGGTGAACACGCCCCCGTCATACAGCGCCCGCCACAGCAGCGCGGCTTGCCAGTCATCCCCCACCAAGATCGGGACGATCGGGGTCGCCACGGTCCGCATTGGCGCATCCGCGCCGGGTCCCGTTCTCACGGGCTCGCCGCTGAGCGTGCGGTAGCCGAGCGCACGCAGCCCGTCGGCGAGGTAGCGCGCGCGCTCGAGCACGGCCGCGAGCAGCGCCGGTCCCTCATCTGAGCGGACGATCCGGAGCGCCGCCAGGGCTGCCCCGAGCGCGGCCGGCACGCCCGAGGCGGTGAACAGGAAAGGGCGCGAGGCGATGCGCAGGTAGGAGATCACCTCCGCCGGTCCCGCCACGAAGCCTCCACACGCGGCCAGCGACTTGGAGAAGGTTCCCATCCGCAGGTCGACGCGATCCTCGACCCCGAGCAGCTCGGCGGTGCCGGCTCCGCGGGCGCCGAGCACCCCTGCGCCGTGGGCCTCGTCGACCATCAGCCGCGCTCCATGACGTTCGCACAGCTCGCAGATGTCAACGAGCGGCGCGACATCGCCCTCCATCGAGAAGACCCCGTCCACGACCACGAGCACGCCGCCGCCGTCGCCCTCCGCGCGTGCGAGAGCGCGCTCGAGCTTGTCGAGGCGGTGGTGGCGGAAGGGACGCATCTTCGCCTTCGAGATCAGCGCCCCGTCGAGGATCGAGGCGTGGTCGGCGGAGTCGACGATCACGGTGTCAGCGGGGCCCAGGAGCGTGCCGAGCGTGCCGACGTTGGCCTGATGACCGGTCGTGAACACGATCGCGTCCTCGGTGTCCATCCATTCGGCCAGCTCGCGCTCGAGCTCCAGGTGCAGAGGCGTCGTGCCGTTCAGCAGGCGTGAGCCGGTCAGGCCGGTGCCATAGCGGTGCAGGGCGTCCTCGGCACCCTTCATCACGCGCTCGTCGCCGGTTAGCCCGAGGTAGTTGTTCGAGGCGAGCATGATCCGCGGCTTGCCCTCCATCTCGACGACCGGCATCGCCGGCGACTCGACCGTGCGGAAGTACGGCATCAGGTCGGCCTCGTGGGCGGCACGCAGCAGCTCCTCGCGCTCGTGGCCACGAACCTTGGCGAAGACGTCTATCGAGGTTGGCATATAGGGTTCTCGCCGCTATGGCAGTCGAGATCAGGCCCGTGAAGACCCGACGCGAGCTGAATGCATTCATCAAGCTGCCGTGGCGGCTCTATCGTAACGAGCGCAACTGGGTGGCGCCGCTCCTGATGGATTTGAAGAGCCGCTTGGACCAGAGCAAGAACCCGTTCTTCAAGCACGCTGAGGCCCAGTATTTCCTCGCCTACCGCGACGAGGAGGTGATCGGTCGCATCAGCGCGCATGTGGACCGCAACTTCAACGAGTTCCAGGGCAACGAGTGGGGCCTGTTCGGGTGGTTCGAGTGCGAAGACGACGCTGAGGCGGCGCGCGCGCTGCTGGACGCCGCCGAGGGCTGGCTGCGCGAGCGCGGCCGTGACCGCATGGTGGGCCCGATGGACTTCACGACCAACGACGAGATCGGGCTGCTGGTCGAGGGTCATGAGTATCCGCCGATCATCCTCTGCCCCTGGCATCACCCTTACTACCAGCGCATCTTCGAGCAGGACATCGGTATGGACAAGGCGATGGACCTGTACATGTGGAGCCTGTATGTGGACAAGCGCGAGAAGGTGCACCCGGCGATCTGGGAGGCGGCGGACAAGCTCGAGTCCGAGCACGGGATCGTCTGCCGGAACTTCCGCAAGAAGGACCTGCAGGCGGAGGTCACGCGGTTCCTCGAGGTCTACAACGCCGCCTGGGAGAACAACTGGGCCTCCGTGCCGCTGAACGAAGAGGAGGTCCGCCACTACGCCAAGGATCTGAAGCCCGTCCTGGATGAGAACTGGGCGATGGTCGCCGAAAAGAAGGACACCGGTGAGGTCGTCGGGGCAGCGCTGACGCTGCCTGACTTCAACCAGGTGCTCGCCAAGCTGAATGGGCGCCTGCTGCCGTTCGGTTGGATCACCGCGTTGCGCGAGAAAAGCAAGATCGACGCGGTGCGCGTGTTCGCGCTCGGCGTCAAGCCGGAGTACCAGCACACGGGAGTGGCGGCGCGCTTCTACCAGATGCACTTCGACGCCGCCGAACGCACCCCCCAGAAGGGCGGCGAGATGGGCTGGATCCTCGAGACCAACAAGCCGATGAACCGCGCGATGGAAGGCATGGGCGGCGAGATCAAGCGGCGCTACCGCGTGTATGAGCGCACTCTGTAAGAACCTGTTTCGAAAAGATCGGCACGTCCGGATGCGGGTGGGTGGGATCTTGACATGCGGCGCTGGACCGGTCGAAGATCCCGTGGATCTTCGACCGTCGCCACGTGACGGCTCGCACATGCCACCAGCATGTGCTTCGCCATCCCGCGACGCCCAGCTTGATCCAGAAACGCCCCGACCACACCGCCTATTTCGAAACAGGTTCTAGGAACGGTCTGGAGCGCCCTCTACACTTCGCTGGGTGAGCGAAGCTCCAGAGCCCGACGTGGTCACGGGAGACACCGAGGAAGTGGATGCGCTCGTGGTGCTCCCCGGGGATCAGGCACTGATGGCGGCGACATCCGCGCGCTCGATGGTTCCCGTCGCCCAGGCCGCGGCCGTGGCGGCCGGTGGGTTCGTGGCTGGCGCCGCCGTAGTCGGCATCGTCAGTCGTCGTCGCGCCCGGCCCCGTGGGCGGTTGACCGCTCGCCGCCGGGGCAAGGAGCTCTCGCGCGGCGCAGAGCTACTGCAGATCGTTGGCAGTCGCTCGCTGTTGGTCGATGTGCATCTGCTCGGTGGCCGCGACTAACACCGCGCCCGCCTGTGCCCCGAACGGGGTGGGGCGTCTGCGCGAGCTGCGGCTCGAGGTCAGGCCGGCGAGTCCTTTTCGCCTGCCACGAAGGGGAGGGATGGACGGCGTGCTGCGTCATCGTGGCGGAGTGCTGGAACGTCTGCTGCACTTCGAGGAGGAGCCCGTGCTGGTGCGGGTGGCGCAGACCGCGCCCGACTGCGTGCTGTTCGGCGCGCGCGCCCGCACGCACTCGGGCGCGGCCCACGGCATCGCGCGCATGCGCTTCGCGCTCGGCGTCGACGACGAGCTTTGCGACTTCCACGGTCGCTTCGCCCACGACCCCGTGATCGGCGCCTCGGTGCGCCGCCGCCTCTGGCTGCGGGTGATGCGCCGGCCCGAGCCGTTTGAGGCGCTCGCGTGGGCGGTCTGCGAGCAGCTGATCGAGTTCGAGCGGGCGGCCGCGATCGAGCGCCGCGTCGTCCGTGGCCTCGGACGCAGCTGGGTCGACCGGGACGGGGTCGTGCTGCGCGACCTCCCGAGTGCGGCGACGCTTGCCGGGGTGGCGCCCGCGCTGCTCGAGTCCTTCGACCTGGCCGGTGTGCGTGCGCTCACGCTCCTCCGCGCCGCTCGCGAGGTGGCCCGTGGGCGGGTGGATCTCAACGACGCCGATCACGAGCGAGGTTGGCGGCGACTGCGCGCGATCCCCGGCATCGGCGCGTGGACTGTCGAGATGCTCGCGCTGCACGGTCAGGGCCGCAACGACCAGGTGCCGGCCGCGGATGTGGGACTGCTGAAGCTCGTTGGGCGCCAACTCAGCGGCGGCGATCCTCATGCCCGCGCACGGGAGCCCGAGGTGCGCGAGTTCTTCGCCTCCTACGGAGGATGGGCGGGACTGGCCGCCGCGCACATGCAGGGTTTGTAGGTGCCGCTGACGTATCAGGCAGGGGCTTATTCTTCGCTTTTCCCCAACCCTTCCCCCGGCAGAAACTCGTTGGTGAACGGCGGCAGGGCTGTGTTCGGGCTGTGGTGGAGGAGCCCGTGCGCGAACATCCAGCTGCTGAAAGCGGACCACGCCGTGGGGTCTTGATAACCGTAGGGCTTGCCGCCGGCCGGAAGCGCCGCGGGCAGCGTCTGTTCGATCGAGGCGAGCTGGAGCTTCGCTTCGAGCGAGGGGTTGGCCTTGACGACGAGCGCAGCCGCCGCGGCGGGGTCGGCGCGGACCTCGCGCTCGCCACGCGTCAGCGCCTGCATGAACGCGCGCAGGTCCTGGCCTCGGGTGCGCGCCTCGTCTTCGCGCACGACGAGCACGAGCTCGTCGTAGTTCGGCACACCGGCCTGGTCGATCGGGATCACGACTGGATGCTTGTGTAAGAGCCGAAGCTGGATCGCCTCGTAGTTCCAGTAGCCGCCGAGCGTTGCCGCAACCTTGCCGGAGAGCATCGCGGGCACGAGGTTGAAGCCGACGTTGACTTCCTTGACCTTCGCCGGGCTTACGCCCGCCGTCTGAAGCGCGGTGCTCAGCTCGGCTGCCTGATATGGGATCCCGGCGGTGCCGACGGTCTTGCCCGCGAGGTCCGCCACGTCTCTGACGTGCTGTCCAGGTAGCGCGATGATCGACGTCAGCGGGCGCTGGACGAGCGCGCCGATCGACACCAGCTTCAAGCCCTGATCGCGCGCGAGCAGCAGCTCGGGCTCATAGGAGATCGCCATATCCACCTTGCCCGCCGCCAGCAGCTTCAGCGGTTCGGCCGTTTCGGCCGGGACGACCGGACGCACGTCCAGGCCGACCGCGCGGAAGTCGCCGTGGGCGATCGCCGCATACAGCGCCGCGTGGTCGGCGTTCGGAAACCAGTCGAGCATCACCGTGAACGGCTTCGTCTTGGCTGCCGAGATCGTGTCCTGCTTGGCGCCGCAGGCGGATAGGGCCAGGGTCAAGGACAGGGCCAGCAGGGCGGCTGCGCCGCCACGACAGACAGTGAACAGGGCTCTCAACGGGTGTCTCCTCTTGAGTCGTGCGCCCACGGAGCCAGACGGCGCTCGGCGAGGGCGAGGGTATAGAAGCAGGCGATCGCGAAGGCGAACAGCACGACTGTGCCTGCATACGCGCGTGACGTTTGGAAGTTGATGTCGGTGATGATCTCGCGTCCCAGGCCCGCATAGGGCCCGGAGGTGGGAGTGGTGGTCTCGGCGATGAACGCCCCGATCACGCCGATCGTGAGCGCGATCCGGGCGCCGCTGATCGCTGCCGGCAGCGCTGCCGGCAGCTCCGCGAAGCGAAACTCCTGCCAGCGCGACGCGTCGAGTGTGCGCAGCAGCTTGGGCTGGTCGGGATCGACGGCGGCGAGACCGTCGACGGTCGTGACGAGGATCGGAAAGAAGCAGATCAGGGCGATCACGACGAGCTTGGGAAAGATGCCGAATCCCCACCAGAAGACGAGCAGCACCCCGATCACCGGGATCGGCACGGCCTGGGAGCCGACCGCGAGCGGATAGACGGCGCGGCGCATGAGGGGGGAGAGATGGATCGCCACGGCCAGCGCGAGGCCGCATGCCATGGCCAGCGCCAGACCGAGTACGACCTCCTCGGCGGTCACCGCGAAGTTACGCCACAGAAGGCTTCCGCCGTCCCACAGTTCACGCGCCACCGCGTGCGGCGCCGGGAGCAGATCTTCCTGGACGCCCGAGAGATCCACATAGGCCTCCCAGGCGCCGAGCAGGGCACCGCTGAGGAGCGCTGCCGGAAGCACGCGTGCGACGATGCCGCTCCTCATCGCTGAATGCCCATCTGAAGGACGTTCAGCGCGCGCTCGCGCAGCTCGATTATCTCGGGATCCGTTCGCTTGCGCGGACGCTCGAGAGCGATCTCCAGCGAGGCGATCACCCGTCCGGGACGCGGGGAGAGAACCGCGACGCGATCCGCGAGCAGGATCGCCTCCTCGACATCGTGGGTCACCAGCACCACGGTTCTCGGCTCCATTGACAGCGCGTCCAGCAGCCATGTCTGCAGCTCCGCGCGCGTGATCGCGTCGAGCGCGCCGAATGGCTCATCCAGGCACAGCACATCCTTGCCCGAGAGCAGGGTCCTCGAGAACGCCACGCGCTGGCGCATCCCCCCCGAGAGCTCATGCGGGCGGGACTGCTCGAAGCCCTCGAGGCCCAGCTCGGCGAACAGCTTGGCGGCGCGCTCGCGTGCCTGGGTGCGGGGCACGTGCGCGATGCGCAACGCGAGCGCCGCGTTGTCGACGGCGCTCAGCCAGGGGAGCAGCAGGTCACGCTGGGGCATCAGCGCCGCCGGTGCGCACTGAAGCGAGCCGGCCTCGGGCGCTTGCAGGCCGCAGATCAGCTCGAGCAGCGTGGTCTTGCCGCAGCCGCTCGGTCCCACCACGGCGAGCAGCTCGCCGCGATCGGCGTGCAGGGACACCTCCGCGAGCGCTCCTACGGTCGCGCCGCGGCCGTCACGGTAGGCGCGACTCACCCCGCTGACGCTGACACAGCGATCGGGTGGCTCAGAGTCGAGCGGGTCCGTCTCAGGCGATCTCGGGCTGTCCTTGATGAGTCCCGTGAACACGTCTCTCCCTCCGCGGGCATTACCCCACAGGTTCGAAGGGTCGGCGCCGGGGGAATTGCTTCCCGTGCGCCATCTCAGCCAGCCTTACCCGCCAGCTCCCCTGGTATCTGATCTGCTCAGGTTTGATGATGCTACCGCGCGGTGGCGATTACCGGACGGGTCAGCGCCCGCACGAAATCCTCCAGCTGCGCGGTCGTCCAGCACTCGAACGCCGTGCAGTACTGCGCGTAAGCGGAGATCACCGAGTCGCCGTAGTTCCAGTACAGCCGGGGCTCGGGGTTCAGCCAGAATGTGCGTCCGGCGCGCGCGGCGATCTGCGCGAAGACATCCGCGCGTGGGTCGCGCCCGTTCGTGCGTGCGTCGCCGAGCACGATCACGGTCGCGCGCGGGTGCAGGTCGTCCTGCACCTGCACCAGAAACTCCGACCACACGCGGCCGTAGTCGGTATAGCCTGAGATGTCGGCCACGCCCGCATCGCCCGCGATCCGTTCGCTGACGGCTTTGAAGTTGCGCTCTCCCGCGAAGATGTCCGTGACCTCGGAGATGCGCTCGATGAACACGAACGAGCGCATCTTGCGAAATGTGTCGTGCAGCGCATGGAGCACCGACAGAAAGAACACCGACGCCGAGGTCACGCTGGTGGAGACGTCGCACAGCACGTAGATCTCTGGGCGTCGTGGGCGGCGAGGGCGGTACTTGAGCACGACCGGCACGCCGCCGGTCTGTAGCGAGGCGCGCATCGTGCGACGCACATCCACGTGGGCGTGGCTGCGGTGGCCGCGAGCCTGCAACCCCTGCGTGGCCAGGCGCCGGCGCAGCTGGGCCACCACGCGGTGCACGGCGGCCAGGTCGGCGAGCGGTCCGGAGGGCAGCGCCCGGTCCAGCTCGCCCAGCGGCCGCGCCGGGGGCAGGCTGCCGGTGCGCTCGATCTGAGAACGCTCGAGCTCCCGCCGCAGCAGCGCCTCGAAACGGCGCAGCGCATCGCGCGGCAAGCCCTCCCGGCGTGGGTCATCCACCGGCAGATCCGGCTGGGGCTCCGAACGCAACCCGAGCGCCCGGCGGATGCGCTGGACGTCCACCCCGATCACTCCCGAACCCTCCTGCCGGCGAGCGAAGGCCGCGATCGCCATCCGCGCGAGGTCGCGCATCGCCCCCTCCGCGCCGTCGCGCAGCGCGGCGGCGATCTGCGCGCGCAGCGCCTCCAACTGTTCGTCTGTCAGCTCGTCCAGATCAAGCCCCGCGGCCGTCGCTGAGTCCTGCTCGCGAATGCCCTCTCGCGCCGCCGCGAGCTCCACCGCGCGGAAGAAGAAACGGTCGAACACCAGCTCGAACACGCGCCGGTCCTCTTGGCTCTTGGCGAGCGTCGCCGCCAGCGCCTCCCTGAAGTCCGCCTGCGCGGTCCAGTCGATCTCCTCGAGCACGGCGAAGGCGTCGAGCAGCTCGGAAGTCCCGACCGCCACGCCTTCGCGGCGTAGCTCCTCGCCGAGCTCGAGGATGCGCGCCGGCAGGCCCTCAGATGACATCGACGGCCGCGTGGGCGGGTGGGGTGGGTGGGCCCAGCTTGATCCCCACGCGCTCTGAGACCACGTCCATGTCGGCCCGGTGCTTGACGATCACAGACATCGTCGCTGTAAACGTCTCTGCGTCGATGTCCTCTACGCCCAGCAGCAAAAGCGCGCGCGCCCAGTCGATCGACTCGGCGATCGATGGTGGCTTCTTCAAATCGAGCTCTCTCACCATGCCGATCACCTCGACCAGCTTGCGCGCGACCGTCTCGGACAGCTCGGGCGCGTGCAGCCGCACGATCTCGAGCTCGTGCTCCAATGCCGGGTAGTCGAGCCATAGATATAGACAGCGGCGCTTCAGCGCCTCGGTCAGCTCGCGCGAGTTATTCGAGGTCAGCAACACGATCGGGTGCGTGCGCGCCTCCACCCGGCCGAGCTCGGGGATCGAGATCTGAAAATCCGAGAGCACCTCCAGCAGCATTGCCTCGAACTCCTGGTCGGTCTTGTCGATCTCGTCGATCAGCAGCACCACCGGCTCAGCGGAGGCGATCGCCGTCATCAGCGGCCGCGCGAGCAGGAACTCCTCGCCGAAGATGTCCTCCTGCACCGCGTCCCAGCCGGCGCCGTCCGCCTCGGCCTGGATGCGCAGCAGCTGCTTGCGGTAGTTCCACTCGTACAGCGCCTTCGCCTCGTCCAACCCCTCGTAGCACTGCAGCCGCACGAGCTCGCGGCCGAGGTAGTGAGCGAGCGCCTTCGCGAGCTCGGTCTTGCCGACGCCCGCCGGTCCCTCCACGAGCACGGGCTTACCCAAGCGGGTCGCCAGGTAGGACACGAGCGCGGTCGACTCACCCGGCAGATACCCCACCGCGCGCAGGCCCTCGGCGACTGCTGTGACGGAGACGGGCGCCGTAGACGGTGAGGCGGGCATCTGCAGCGCAATGATACGGAGGCATCAGTCCGCGTCAGATGGTGGGTCCTCGAACGACAGCTGCTCGGACGGCGCCGGTGGATAGCGCGGGCGCCCGCGTGCGGGTAGTAGGGGGAGCTGTTTGGGGCGTGTGGGCTCCGGAGCGTGCCTCGCTGCCCCCTCCTCCCGACTGGGCTGCCGCTGCCCGCCGTCTGTCTCGGCGCCGGGGTCTGGCGTCGGTGAGCGCGGGCGGGTGCGCCTCGCTGGGGCCTCGGGTCGCTCGGCCGCGCGTATGCGTCCGCCGGCGTAGACGAGGCCGAGTGCCAGCAGCAGCGCGATGAAGATCCCCCACTCGACCCCCACGGCGGCGGTGACGCGTTCGTTGCCCTCGAGGCCTGGCTTGTCCAGTAGCCGGTAGAAGATCAGCAGCGCCGTCCAGCCGCCCGCGCTCAGCACGATCAGCCCGTCGCCCCCGGGAAGCTGGAACTGGCGCTGCTCGGCGCGCCCGAACAGGATCGCGAGCACGCCGGCGCTGACGAGCAGCACGGCGGCCTCGACGAAGGAGAAGGCCTGAAACGCGCTGAGGCTGGTTTCGGTGGCCTTGGCCGCGCCATGCACCACGACCGTATCCGTCTTGCTGTACCAGGGCAGGAACATCGACACGAACAGCCCGATCGCCGCGATCGCCGCGAGTCGCTGCTCGGGCTCGAGCGCGCGCCAGGCATGCGCGAGGCGGGTCGTCATGCCTGCTGTCGGCTGGTGTGAGTGATCGATCGTCTCGGGAGGCGCCATCTCTGCGCCTAGTCTAGGAGTGGCTAGTGGTGTGCAACGACGATAGTGCCGCTCGCGGTGGCGAAGTTGCCGGCGAGGTCCGTCGCGGTGAGCGTGACCGAGTACGTCCCACCCTTGGCCGGCGTCGTCCACAAAAGCCTCGGCTTGCCGCGTTCCACCGTGGCGCCGTTCGTCCACACCACCCGGCTGCCTTGGCGAATGGTCATGCGAACATTCGAGATCTTCGACAACGACATCTGCACGCCCGCGCGTGTGCCGCCGCGCAGAGTTTTCGTGAGCAGGCCGATCACCGGCGGGGTGCGCAGGTCGGCCGTGAATTCTTCGGCGATCGTGCAGTAAATCCCATCGCCCGCGATCGGTGTGGGCGGGGTCGTTGTGGCAGACGTGGTGGATGACTCATGCGCGACGGCGCTCGCTGCGCTGGCCCCCCCTGTTCCGCTGCCGCCGGTCGCTCCGCTTTCGCTCGGTGGCATGGTCGTCGGGGGGGTCGGTGTCGGGGTTGGTGCCGGTGCCGGTGTGGGTGTCGCCGGGGCGATGGGCGGCCCTTTGCGCGTGCGTTCGCACAGGTGCTCGAGGAATTCCGTGAGCAGTTCGTGGTAGTTGAGATCGGATTCCCCGAACTGGTCGTACAACGACCAGGCCCCTGTGTCATAAGCGGGAACGATCGCCCGCGCCTCGGCGTCGCCTTCTTCGAACAGCTTCAGCCCGAGCGGGTCTTTGGTGATCTGCGTGTAGTCGTACAGCCCGACGTCGGCCTGAATGAAGCCGTTGAGGATCCTGTCGCTGGGGGCGTAGGTGTACTCCGCGTAGAGCGCGCCCGCGGGTGTCTTGACCTGCACTCCCGCCGGCGGTGGGGTCTCGAAGATGCCGAGCGCCTGCTGGGCGGCGGTCAGGTAGACCTGTTCTTTGAACCGCGACCACGCGCGTGCGAGCACTTGTAGGGCGGTGCCCTGCGACAACCCGCTCGTCCACGGCGGTGCGCCTCCGTCGAAGTGGAACATGTACTCCCACGCGATCCCCCCGGCACGGTTGGTCGCCAGTGGTAGGACTTCTCCCAGCAACTGCTTCAGGTTGGCGTTTTCGTGGCCCGATAGGTAGTAGCCGTTGGCCTCGCCGAACGTCCCCAGCCACTGGATCTGGACGCCCTGGCCGGCGTAGTACTCCCACACGAGCTTGCTTTCAGGAAAGCTCACACGCTCGCGGGATGCGATCAGCGGCTCGGTCGTCCACCACTGCCGGTTGCGTTCGAGCGTGAGAAAGATCGCGGGCAGCCTCGTCGGCGTGAACTCGCCGGCCGCCGCCATCTGCTGCGTGTTTACGATCACGCTTCCCAGTTCCGCGCGCCGCGTACCGCTCAGCTTCTTCAGCGAGCTCCGCGCCGCGGCATATGCGGCGGTGTACTGCTGATAGGACGCTTCTGTGATGGCTGCGCCGCTCTTCAGGCTCGCCAGCGCGCTGGACACGCTCGGGCCACGGGCGGCTGAGGCGGTGGCGGCTGTGAGCCCGCCGCATGTGCTCAGCACGACGAGGAGGAGCGTCCACAGCTGCTTTGCGCGCATCGCGCGGATGCTATGGACGGGCGCGGTGCTTGCCTGCAGGGCACGTTGCAGCGGGAGCGGGCGATTCGCGAGCCGGGGCACGCCCCCTGAAACCCGCCCGCGCGCGACAGTTGCGCCGCGTTCCGGCCCGACTATTCAACCTCCAGCTCATCCGGTTCGAGTTCGTCGTCCTCGTCCTCGTCTTCGTCCTCCAGATCGCCCTCGATCGGATGGTCGCCGCCCGGGTGATGGGTGACCTGGAAGCGCTCGACCAACTCGTCGCGTTTGTGCTCGTCCAGCGGCGAGTCATCGGAGATCAGCACCCATTCGTCGCCCTCGAACTCTTCCATGTTGAAGATCTCGTGGTCCAGCTCCGGGGAGTCGTCAACCACGATCAGCACCTCCGTCTGGGGGTTGAAGTAGGTCCCCGGACGGATGCTGAGCTCATCGAGCTCGTATCTGCGATGGTCGGCCATGGCGCGTTTATACCCGACTCGGCGCTCGCCGTGTTCCCATCTTGCTCATCGGCATCGCATCGCGTCCCCGCATGCACGGTGAGCTGGTCCAGGATCTGGCCCTCCACCCGCAAAGTGGGCTTACGGATTCAACTCAGCCAGGGTGCGTGCCACCTCTGCCTCGATGTCGAGGGGCTCCTGTCCCTGGCGCGCGCGCCGCTCGTTGCGAGCCACCACCAACTGGCGTACCTCCTCGGCAATCCCGTCGTCGTCCACGCTCGGCCCCTCCGCCGGCTGCATCAGTTGGGCCACCTCGGCGTTGACGTCCAGCGCCGGCAGTCCCTGCCCCACCAGCCGTTCCGAGCGAGCGTTGAGCATCTGGCGGATCTCTCGCTCGCGCTCAGCCCGCCCTGCGAGGGAGTCGAACGCCGGTTCCATCGATCCACCCCCAAGGTCGCTGTCTCGCGAGAGACCCTCTTCTCCGATCTGGTCGTACACGCTCCCGCGGCCGAGGAGGAACACCACCGACATCACGACCGACAGTGCCACGGCTCCGAACACCACGAACGGGAAGGCACTCTGCATGTCTCGATTGTTGCGGAATTCAGCGAGATCGGTGGGTTGGGTGGGCACTGGATGTGGAATGTGGGATGTGGAATGTGTACCCGCGCGCTCCGCTACTCTTTGGGGATGCTTAAGTGATTGACTGATCAGTCAATCTTTCCCCTTTTGAGGAGATCAAGAACAGAAATGGTCGATTTCACGCTCACAGACGAGCAAAAGAATTTGCGCGAGATGGCGCACGATTTCGCCGAGAAGGAGATCCGCCCGGTCGCCTGGAAGTACGACAAGGAGGGCACCTGGCCCCAGGACATCATCGAGAAGGCCTGGGATGTCGGGCTGATGAACTCCCACATCGAGGAGGAGTACGGCGGCGCTGGGGCCGGCTACCTCGATGGCTGCCTGATCGAGGAGGAGCTCTCCTGGGGTTGTTCGGGCATCCAGACCTCGCTGGGCTGCAATGGCTTGGCGACTGCGCCGATCGCGCTGGGCGGCTCGGAGGAGGTCAAGAAGAAGTATCTGGGCATGCTGACCGAAGCGCCGAAGCTGGCCTCCTTCTGTCTGACCGAGCCCGATGCCGGCTCCGACGTTTCGGGGATGCGCACGACGGCCGTGAAGAAGGGCGACAAATACGTCATCAACGGCTCCAAGTGCTTCATCACGAACGGCGGCTACGCCGACTACTACACGGTCTATGCGAAGACCGACAAGGACGCCGGGCACCGCGGCATCTCGGCATTCGTGGTCGAGCGTGACTGGGGGGTGGTGGTCGACAAGAAGGAGGACAAGCTCGGTCAGCGCGCTTCGAACACCGCGACGATCTCCTTCAACGACGTCGAGGTTCCCGCCGAGAATCTGCTCGGCGAGGAAAACGCCGGCTTCAAGCTCGCGATGATGACGCTCGATCGCACGCGTCCCGGCGTTGCGGCGATGGCCACCGGCATCGCTCGCGCGGCGTTCGAGTTCGCGACCGACTACTCCAAGGAACGCGTCCAGTTCGGCGTTCCGATCGCGATGCACCAGGCGATCCAGTTCATCATCGCCGACATGGCGACCGAAATCGAGGCCGCGCGTCTGCTGACCTGGAAGTCCGCGGTGATGCTGGACAACGGCGAACGCAACACGCTGATCTCCTCGCACGCCAAGCGCTTCGCCGCCGACACCGCGATGAAGACCGCGACCGAAGCCGTGCAGGTCTACGGCGGCTACGGCTTCATCAAGGACTACCCCGTGGAGAAGCTGTTCCGCGACGCGAAGATCATGCAGCTCTACGAGGGCACCTCGCAGATCCAGCGCCTGGTCATCGCCCGCGAAACGCTGCTGCCGCGCCGCGTCGAGGAGCCGACGGCCGTGGCGGTGTAGGGCTGAGTGGTCGTGGGCCGGCCCGCGCGGGACCTGTGCGGGGCTCGTGCAGAACCAGCGGGGACGTCGTCGCTATCGGCGGCGTCCTCACGCGTCCTCACTCTCCTAACAGGGCGACGTGGTTCCATAAGAAGTGATTAAAGGAACCCCCTCCATGTGCCGATCCATCCAACTATGTCGGGTCAACGCGGAGGTTTGCAGGCTGAGGACCATCTCCGCCGCCTCGGAGAGGCGCTGAACGCTCGCACCAAAGACGTGGTCGCGGGCATGCTCAAACGCTCCGAGGAATCGGACAAATCGCTCGACGCGATGGTCGAAGACAGCTTCACGCGGGTGGGCACCGTCTCCACGATTGCCGTCGCCCGCTGGATGGCCGGCGAGGGCGCCGACGTGGCGCGCGAGGTCGGTAAGGAGTCCTGGCGGATCTTCGGACACCTCGCCGCTCAGCGCGAGGCGCCGTTGAATGAGGTCACAAAGCGCTGTCTGCGCTGGCGCGATGCCGCCACCGATGTCGTGCGCGACACCGCCGTGGAGCTCGAGTTGCCGCCGGAGGTGCTAGCGCAGGCCTTGAGCATGCTGCAGCGCAGCCTCGATGTGACGCTCGTTCGGATGTGTCAAGCGTTTGAGGACGAGCGCCGCAACGCGCATGAGGAGCTGACCCGCCGCCAGGAGGAGCTTGCGTTCCTGGCGACCCACGACGCGCTGACTGGGCTGCCGAACAGGACGTTGATCTTGGACCGCGTCGAGCAGATGCTGGTGCGCGCGCGCCGCAACCAGGCGCCGGTCGCGGCGCTGTTCATCGACCTCGACAATTTCAAGTCGATCAACGACACGCTCGGTCACGGCGCCGGGGACGAACTGCTGCGCGGGGTTGCGGCGAGACTGCAAGGAGTGGTGCGCGATATCGACGCGCTCGGGCGTCTCGGCGGGGACGAGTTCGTGGTCGTCGCGGAAGCAATGTCGCTGGCCGCCGGCCCCGAGTTGATCGCCGAGCGCCTACTCGAAGCGCTCAAGCAGCCATTCGAGCTGCAGGGAAACGACTTCGACCCGAAGGGCGCGCCCGCCAAGAGCCGCTTGACCGTCACGGCGAGCGTCGGCATCGCCGCGGGCGACCGGGAGTCGGCCGAAGAGCTGCTGCGCGACGCGGATATCGCGATGTATCGCGCCAAGTGGGCTGGAAAGAACCGCTACGTGGTGTTCGAGTCGGGGATGCAGGACGCTGTGCAGAGCCGCATGGAACTCGAGATGGACCTGCGCGAGGCGCTCGAGCGCGGGGAGTTCTTCCTCGTCTATCAGCCGACGTTCGACCTGCAGACGATGAGCCCGACCGGCATGGAGGCGCTGATCCGCTGGCGCCACCCAACCCGGGGGGTCGTCCAGCCGGACGACTTCATCCCGCTGCTGGAAGAGACTGGGATGATTACCGAGGTAGGCGAGTGGGTGCTCAGGGAAGCCTGCCGCCAGGGCGCCGTGTGGCGCGCGCGCGGGTATCCGATCGGCATGGCCGTCAACGTGTCCGCGCTGCAGCTCGACACCGACGAGTTCGTGCACACCGTGCGTTCCGCCCTGTCAGAGAGCGGCTTCGATCCGGGCGCGCTCACGCTCGAGATCACCGAGACGACGATCATGAGCAACGCTGAGGAGACGGCTGTGCGACTCGTGGCTGTCAAGGAGATCGGCGTGCGGATCGCGATCGACGATTTCGGCACCGGTTATTCATCGCTTGCCTACCTGCAGCGGTTCCCGGTCGACGCGTTGAAGATCGACCGCTCGTTCATCTCGCGGCTCACGCACGATCAGGAAGGCGAGACGCTGATTCGCACGCTGGTACAGCTCGGCAAGTCGCTGTCGATCGAGACGCTCGCCGAGGGCATCGAGCAGTCGAGCGAGCTCGATCTGCTGAAAGACGAGCAGTGCGACTCAGGCCAGGGCTTTCTCTTCGCTCGACCTCTCGACGTGGCCGCCTGCGAGTCGTTCCTGCAGGACTGGATCGGTGGCGCTCACCTCACCGACGAAGTGGCGCCTCCCGCCCAGGCTTGAACCCGGGTTCGTCTCTGAGTGTGGCTATGGAGGGTCTCTCCGGGAGACAATCTCGCGTGGTCCCCGAAATAGGGGTTCGTGTCGCCGGTCACAATAGGGGCTCCTCGCGCCCGCGCGTTTTTGCTGACCTGTACTAGGGTTCGCGCCTGCAAGCCCTAGTGGAGACAGCAGAGGAGACCGACAAGCATGTTCGTGTTTAAGGCCGCCGTCGTAGGCGCCGGGACGATGGGTGGGCAGATTGCCCAGACGATCGCCGTCGCCGGCATTCCGGTTGTGTTGAAGGACATCGACGACGCGCTCGTGCAGGCCGGTCTGGATGAGGCTCGCAACGTCACCAGCGGCCAGGTGGGCAAGCTCGTCGAGAAGGGCAAGCTCACCGAGGAGCAGGGCCAGGCGCAGATCGAGGCGGTGCTCGGGCGGATTCACGGCACGACGTCTTATGAGGGCTTCGGGGACGTCGACTTCGTGATTGAGGCCGTGCCGGAGAAGATGGAGATCAAGCAGGGAGTGTTCGCCGAGCTCGATGCCGCCACCCCGGGTCACGCGATCCTCGCTTCCAACACCTCCTCGCTGTCGATCACCGAGATCGGCGACGCGACGCTGCGCCCAGAGAAGGTCGTCGGCTTCCACTACTTCTACCCGGCCTCGATCATGCCGCTGATCGAGATCGTCGAGGGCGAGGAGACTTCGGCCGAGACCGTCGCTGCGGCGGTCACCTTTGCCCAGGCGATCCGCAAGCAGCCGATCACCTGCGCTGAGGTTCCGGGCTTCGTCGTCAACCGCATCCTCAACTCGGGGATAGCCGAGGTCTGGCGCGAGCAGGAGGAGAAGGGGTTGTCGATCAAGCAGATCGACGCGGGCGTGGGGGCCGCGAACGTAGTCCCTATGGGTCCCTATTTCCTCGTCAACCTGCTGGGCCTGGACACCGTGCTGCATGTCGCCGAGCATCTGGTTGAGTCCTACGGCGAGGAACGCTTCTACGTGCCGAAGGGCATGCAGAAGCTGGTCTCCCAGGGCAAGCTTGGCGCGAAGGCCGGCGGCGATGGCTTTTATGATCCGCAGGGCGAGCCGAACATCTCCGGCGATGGGGAGCCTGACATCGCGGAGCTGGTCGAGCTGCTGTCGTTGAAGACATTCCTCGAGGCATGCCTGGTGCTCGAGGAGGGCGTGGCCACCCACCGCGATATCGACTTCGGGATGATGGCCGGCGCGGGCCTCGACCCGCGCCGGGGGCTGTTGCCGCCGTTCATGAAGGCCGACACAGAGGGCCTCGACGCGGTCCTCGAGCGCATGGAGAACGCCAAGGAGCGCTACGGGGAGCGCTTCACGCCGCCGACGATCCTGCGCCGGCTGGTTGCTCAGGGTCGCCTCGGGCAGAAGAGCGGGCAGGGCTTCTACGCCTACCCGCAGGCTGACGCCGAGCAACCCGCCGAGGTCGTCAAGTTGGAGACGCGTGAGGATGGGGTGGCGATCGCGTGGCTGGCGAACGGTCAGATGAACTCGATCTCCCCCCAGGTGATCGAGGATCTCGGCAAGGTCTGGGCCAAGGCTAAGGATAAAAATTCCCACCCACCCATACACGCCTTGGTGATTGCTTCCTCCAATCCCTTTCTGTACTCGGCCGGAGCGGATATCAAGGCGTTCACCTCGATGGACGAGTCCTCCGGAGCAGAGCTGATCAATTCAGCACACGCGCTGTTCCGGGAGCTGGGCTCGGAGGGCGTAGCGACGATCGCCGCGGTCAACGGCCTCGCTTTCGGCGGCGGCTGCGAGCTTGCGATGTCTTGCGACGTGCGCATCGCCGCCCGCTCGGCGCTGTTTGGCCAGCCCGAGATCAAGCTCGGGATCATCCCCGGCTTCGGCGGCACCCAGCGCCTGCCACGCCTGGTCGGTTCCAACAAGGCGCTCGAGATGAATCTCGTCGGCGACCCGATCCTCGCTGAGGAGGCGTTCGAGATGGGCCTCGTCAACCGCGTGGTCGAGGATCATGAGCTGCTCGACACCGCGCTCGCCTGGGCGCGCAAGCTTGGCGCACAGGCGCCCATCGCGCTCGAGCAGATCAAGCGCGTCTCCGCCGCGGGCGACCTCGACGAGGGGATCGAGGCCGAGAAGCGCGCCTTCGCCACCGTGTTCGCCTCGGCGGACGCCATGGAGGGCATCGCGGCCTTCCTCGGCAAACGCGCGCCGGACTTCCAGGGCAGGTAGCGGGGCGGTGCCCCCGCGCGCCACCCCGCCTTCGGACACGATCCGCCTGGCCGAGCTCGTGCGTGGCGCGGGCTCGGTGGTTGCGCTCACGGGCGCCGGGATCTCAGTGCCTTCTGGGATTCCAGACTTCCGCACCCCGGGCACTGGCTTGTGGGCGAACGTCGACCCGATGGAGGTCGCCCACATCGAGGTATTTCGTCATGAGCCCGAGCGCTTCTGGGCCTTCTACGGGGAACGCTTCGCGACCCTGGGCGACCGCGAGCCCAACGACGCCCACCTCGCGCTCGTCGAGCTCGAGCGCTGCGGGCTGCTGGACTGTGTGATCACGCAGAACATTGACATGCTCCATCGCAAGGCTGGGACGCGTGAGCTGGTCGAGGTCCATGGGTCGATTGAGTCCTGTCGCTGTCTCGGCTGCGGGACACTCGTGCGGTTGGAGGGGGTGCTCGAACTGCTCGCCGGCGCTCCCGACGGGGTGCCCAGCTGCCGCGACTGCTCGCTGCCACTGAAGCCCGAGGTCGTCCTCTTCGGCGAGATGCTTCCGCAGCGGGCGATCAGGCGCGCCGAAGAGTTGTGCGCGGGCGCCGATCTGCTGTTGTGTGTCGGATCCTCGCTCGAGGTCTACCCGGTGGCCGCACTACCTCGCATCACCGCGGAGGCCGGTGGAGCGCTCGCCATCATCACTCAAGGCCCGACTCCGCTGGATGACCTGGCCGCTATTCGCTTGAATGGCGACGTGGTGGATGAGCTCGAGGCTCTGGCCAGCGCGTTGCGTGTAGGTAGGAGCCAAGCGCCGGGAAGAGCGCCCGCCTAGGCTTGCCACGCAGGTATCTGGCTGGGTCCGGATTGGTGCTCCCCCACAGGTGCAATGCGCGGAATCCGCTCATTGATCTCCGTTCCTCATTGGTTGACTGTGGAGAGCTCCCGTTTGCGCAGGTCGCGCTCAGGGTCGATGCCCCAGCGTCCAGCCAGCTGGGCCGAGCACTCGTCGAGCTCCCATCGATCCGGCCTCTCCGGCCCCTCGTGCTCGGGGCTCGCGCCCTTCAGGGCCATGCAGCCGGCGTTCTCGCCGATCGCCCTGATCGCCGCCACCTCCTCCGGCGAGATCACACCCTCGAGCCCTGCCACCGCGGCCAGCTCTGCACGCTTGTCCTCGATCGTCCGGGGTTGGGTGGGTCCGGTTCTACGCTCCTGGATCAGCGTGGGGGCCACGCAGCACACCGCGGGCTGAGCGAGGTTCCACTGACATGCCAGCTGAAGCAGCGACAGGCCGTGACGCTCGGCATAGGGGCGCATCCGCTCGAGCTTCCGGATACCGCTCTCGACCCAGCCATCCGGGCGGAACTTGCGATGGTCATGCTCGGCGAACGCATGTCCGCTCAGCACGTCGTCGTGGAACAGCCCGCCATAGTCGACGACCCGCGTGATCAGGCTCACTTCGTGAGTGACGGCGGCGTCGAGAACAAGCTCGCCGGGCCAGGGCTCCATCGGGCTCAAGATGATCATCGCCCAGTCGATCAGTGAGCCAAAGCGCTCCAGGCAGCCGATCAGATCGAGCGTGAAGCCATTGGCCGGTCCGGGCCCCACCCCCAACAGCCTAGTGAGCCCGGCGTCGCGAACTGCCCGCATTCCCTCCCACACCGCCGAGCTCGAGTAGCCCACGCGATCGGGGTTGTGGAGCAGTAGCAGGTCAAAGCGCTCGGCGCCCAGGCGCTCGAGGCTCTGCTCGGTGGCCATGCGGATGTAGTCTGCGTACCCGCTCTCTGCGCGCAGCCGCGGGTCGGTGAAGCGGGGGAAGCCCTTCGCGCCGTCGCGCTCCCCCTCGTAGAAGTCGTGCCCGATCGCGCCGACGAGGCAATAGCCGTCGCGATTCACCCCGCGCAATGCCCGTCCGAGCAGGCGGTCGGCCTCGCCGGCGCCATACGCGTCGGCGGTGATCACGGTCTCGATGCCGTCGCCTGGGCGCAATAACGTCGTGAGACGCTCTTCCTCGAGCGGCTCGCCGAAGTGCATGAAGCGCCCGCCGCTCCACGTCCCGATCGCTGTAGTGGTGGGATCCATCGTCGTCACTTCAGACTAAAGCCCGTGGCCGTGCGTGCGCGTAGCGCTGCTTCCAGGCGCTTGAGTGCATGGCGGACGACCTCCTCGTCAAGCTCGGTGGCAATCTCCTCTTCGGGCTCGGCGGCCGCGTCAGAGGGATCCGTCGCGCTCGTGTCGGGTCTGCCTGTCGCAGGGGTGGAGTCGCGTACCTCCGTCGCGCCGGCCGCGGTCTGAGTGCCGCTTGAGTGCCGTATGGCCGCACGCGCCTGCAGGGCCACCCCGGTGCGCAGCTGCTCGAGCTCGGCGATGCGGATCGCCAGATCCTGGCGGTCCTCGACACGCAGCTCTCCAATCGCCACGGCGTAGGCGCTATCCAGCTGGATGGCGGCGAGCGCCAAGCGCTCGTGGTCGAGGTCCAAATGCGCGCGCAGAGCGAGCTCCTCGCAGCGCAGGGTCGCGCCGCGCGCGCCGAGCAGCTCCGCCAAGCGCTCCATCGGACGCAACGCCGCCACACGCCGCTGCCTGCGTGGCGCTGGCAGGGGAAGCTCGCGCGCGTACAGCCAGCGCCCGTCAGCCACCTGCTCGCCCTCGCCCCATCCGGCCCTGATCACAAGCGCCTGGCCGGGGGAGACCTCGTGGACGTAGGGGTCGGCGGAGGCGATGCGGTGTGCGTAAAGCACGCGATTGAGCACGGCCGCGGCTGCGAGCGATTCGCGCTCAACGTCCAGATCCGAGAGCCAAGCGTGGGCTTGGCGCTCGGCGGACAGGGGGATCGGGTCGACAATCGTCGCCCGCGCGGTGCTCACCGGGGTCGGCTCTGGCGTGGCCTCGATCCGCGCTCTGGGCCGCCGTCGCGCGGATGCACGCCGAACGGTCGCGGCGCGGGCGGCGCCGAGCGTGCCGAGCACCACGACGCGCTCGGGCTCTGAGTCCGGTAGCGCTCGCAACAAATAGCGGCCGTCGGACGGGCCGAGCGCCCAGGGAAACTCGAGCTGGATGAAGAGGAACAGCTGTTCAGGCATGGCTGCACCGTATCCTTCCCGGAGATGTCCGACGCGAGCAACGCCGTGAAGAACCTACGCGAGCGCCTCACCGGTGTGGGCGAGGACCGTCTCGGCAAGGCGCTGTCCGACCTGCTCGAGAACCCCTTGCTGACTGGGGCGGTCGGCCGCGCGTTCGACGCGCGCGAGAAGGCCGTGCAGGCGCAGGAGGTTGCGATGGGTGCGCTGAACATTCCCTCGGCCGCGGACATCGAACGGCTGACGCGGCGGCTGCGCTCGGTGTCACAGCGGCTGGAGGGCATCGAGGATGGCGTTCATCGTCTGGACCGCGCGCTGTCACCCAGCGGCGTCGACCGCTCGGAGATCGGCCAGCGTCTATCGGCGATCGAGGAGCAGTTGGGGAGCTTGACGAAGAAACTGGGTCAGGCGGCGTCTACGTCCACGTCCGCGTCCGCCGCCAAGCCCACCTCTGCATCCAAGCGCGCTCCCACGTCCAAAGCCGCTGTGAATCAAGCCCGCAAGCGGGATGCGCGTTCGACGGCGAGCCGGGGCGGCAAAGCCAAGTAGGTCAGCCCGACAGGGCCGCTACCGCGACAGCACCCATCGCCTCAGCGCCGTCCAGCAGCGCAGGATCGTCGATTCGTTGCCGTGCGCCTTCGGCGGAGAACGTGTCGGACACCGTCAGCACACAGGCAACGGGTATTTCCGCGCGTGCTCCGACCGCGAACAGCGTGGCCGCCTCCATCTCGACTGCCAGCGCCCCTTCAGCGCCCTGTCCCCGCGAGGCTCCGCCGGCCGGGTCATAGAAGAGATCGACGCTCACCACAGTGCCGGTGTGTGCGCGGCGCCTGGACGATCCCGACTCTGCCGCCGATACGGCAGCGGAGGAGAGGGACTCGGTGAGCGGTCCGTCTGCCGGTATGCGCGCCTCCGCGCAAAGCGCCCGGGAGGCGCCGTCGGCGCAGATCGATTCGCGTGCGACGACGAAGTCTCCGAGGGCGAGATCCCGAGCCAGTGCGCCGCAGGTGCCGACGCGAATCGCGCGGCGCGCGCCCAGGGCGATCAGCTCCGTAAGGACGATCGCCGCTGAGGGGCCGCCCATGCCGGTGGACTGGATCGTCAGGAGCTCGCCGTCGGCGACGGCCTGGCCGGTGTATCCCCACAGGCCGCGGTGATGGTTGAACATGAGCGGCTCGGAAAGCAGCGACTGCGCGAGCGCGAGCGCGCGGCCGGGGTCGCCGGGCAGCAGCACGCGCTCGGCGAGGGTGGCGGTGGGATGCAGGTGGATGGGCTCAGCGTGGGCCACTGGCGGCGACTCTAGACTGCCGCGAATGGGAACGCCCCCCGCCAATGAGTCCCCCGCGAAAGGGTTCACCCTCACGGAGGTAGCCGCGCGCGCGGCTGTGTCGCCGGCGACCGTGAGGCGTTGGGTGAAGGAGGGGCTCGTGCCGCAGTACGAAGGGAGCTGGACGCCGGCGGCGGCCTCGCACGTGCGGATCGTCGCGCGGCTGCGCGAGCGCGGGCACAGCGTGCGGCGGATCAGGGAGGCGAGCCAGAGCGGCAAGCTCGCGTTCGGGTACGTCGACGAACTGCTGCCGAGCACCGAGGCGCGCTACACGCTCGACGAGACCGCCCGCGAGATCGGTCTGGAGCCGGCGCTGATCGAGCGGCTCATCGGCGCGCTGGGCCTGAGCGCGCTCTCGACCGAGGAGATCTCCGAGGAGGACCTGCAGATGCTGCGCTACGGCGCGGATGTGTTCAAAGCGGGCCTGCCGCTGCCGGCGCTGCTGCAGCTCGCGCGCGTGTACGGGCAGGCGATGGCGCAGATCGCCGACGCGGAGGTGCGGCTGTTCCACCTGTACCTGCACGAGCCGCTGATGCGCGACGGCGTGCCCGGGGTCAAGGTGGCGGAGGCGATGGAGGGGATGACGCGCGACATGCTGCCGTTCGCGATGCCGATCATCAACTACCTGCACGGGCGCATGCTCGGGTACTTCGTCGAGCAGGACGTGATCGGCCACATCGAGTCCGACCTCGACGACGAGGAGACCGCGGAGGAGGGCCGCATGCGGGTCGCGATCGCGTTCGCCGACCTGGCGGGGTACACCAAGCTGACCGAGGAGCAGGGCGAGACGAAGGCCGTGAGCGCGGTCGAGCGCTTCGTCGAGACGGTTGAACGGACGTTGCCGATCGAGGCGCGCGTGATCAAGACGCTGGGGGACGAGGTGATGATCGTCGGCGCGGACGCTGGCGCCTTAACGGGATGGGCGGTCGGACTGGGCGGGGAGCTGCCGCCGGGCTCGCCGCCGCCGCGGATCGGGATTCACAGCGGGGCGGCGCTGTACCGCGACGGCGACTACTACGGCCGCGAGGTCAACCGGGCGGCGCGCGTGGTTGCGCGCGCGGCGGGGGGGGAGGTGCTCGTGACGCGCCCTGTCGCCGACACGGCTGGCAGGGTCGACAGCCTGGAGTTCGAGCGGATCGGCGAGGTGGTGCTGAAGGGCTTTACCGAGCCGACTGAGCTGTTCATTGCAACGCTCCGGCAATGACATCGGAGGCGTTGTGCGAGCGGGTGCGGGCGGAATGCCTGCTGGCAGGGGAGGGGCAGATCGTGGCGATGGTCTCAGGCGGGCGGGACTCCGTCTGCCTGTTGGACGTCGCGGTCGCGCTGCGCGGCGCCGAGTGCGTGAAGGCGCTACACGTGAACTATCTCCTGCGTGTCGAGGCGGACGGCGACGAGCGGTATTGCGCGGAGTTGTGTGCGCACTTGGGGGTGGAGCTCGAAGTCGTGAGGGCGAAGCCAGACGAGCGCGAGCCGGGGAATCTGCACGCATGGGCGCGCGAGCTGCGCTATCGGGCGGCGATGCGAATGGCAGAGGAGCTGGACGGGTGCAGCGAGCCGGGGGGCGGCCAGTCCAGGCAGCCTGAGTCGGGGGGTACGGGGGCGCCGGTGCGGTCAAAGTCAGCGGGTGCGCAGGCGCTCATCGCGACTGGGCACACCGCGTCAGACCAGGTCGAGACGATCCTCTACCGGCTCGCCGCCTCACCGGGACGCAGGGCTCTGTTGGGGATGCAGGCGCGTGAAGGTCGGATCGTCCGTCCCTTGTTGGCGGTGACGCGCGCGCAGACGGCTGCCTATTGCGAAGCCCGCGGATTGGCATGGCGTGAGGACGAGAGCAACGACAGCGAGGTTTACGCACGCGCGCGCGTGCGTAATGGGCTGGTGAAGGCGCTGCGCGCGGTGCACCCCGCGGCGGAGGCGAACGTGCTCCGCACCGCGCAGCTGTTGCGCGAGGAGACCGAGCTGTTGGAAGGTCTGGTGGACGCCGAGTTGGCCGGAAGGGGGAGCATCGCGGTGGCGCGTCTGGAAGAGCTGGGAGTGGCGCTCCAGCGTCTGGTCTTGATCCGCCTAGCCGAGGCGGTCGCGGGTACCTACGTGCCCCAGGCGGGTGGCCGCGTGGGGGAGATCCTCGCGCTGGCTCGCCGCGGCGGCAGGGCGGAGCTGCACGTGGGTGGCCAGGTCGGCGCGGTGATCGAGGGCGGAGTTCTGAGCATGATCAAGCTCCCACCGCGCGAGGGCTCCTGAGCAGCGACTACACTGCGCCCCGTGGCCACTCCCGCGCGTCTCGCAGTTGCCCCCGCAGTCGGAGAGGTGCTCGTCACCGCCGAGGATCTACAGCGCCGCGTCGGCGAATTGGGCGAGGAGATCTCGCGCGACTATGCCGGCCGGCCGCTGTTGCTGGTGGGGGTGTTGAAGGGCGCGGTGTTCTTCCTGAGTGACCTGATGCGCTTCATCGACATCCCGGTCGAGGTCGATTTCATGGCCGTCGCTTCCTACGGATCGGCGACCGACTCCTCGGGAGTCGTGCGGATTCTCAAGGACCTCGATGCGGCGATCGCCGATCGCGACGTGCTGATCGTCGAGGACATCGTCGATTCGGGGTTGACCTTGCAGTACCTGATGCGCAACCTGGGCTCGCGCAACCCGCGCACGCTCGAGGTATGCGCGCTGCTGACGAAGCCGGAGCGGTGCAAGGTGGACCTGCCGACACGATATGTGGGCTTCGAGATTCCCGACCGGTTCGTGGTTGGTTACGGGCTCGACTATGCTGAGCGCTACCGCAACCTGCCGTTCGTCGCGGCGTTGGAGAGGTAGAGCCGGCCTGTAACGGCCGGAAAATGGGGCCTGCGTGGTACGCTAGGGGACTGGTGGCCACGACTTCAGACGGCGCCGAGACACTCAGGATCAAGCTATGAGCCGTTTCTTCAAGAGCGCTGCGTTCCCGATCCTCATCGTCGTGGTGCTGGCGTTTCTCGCGGTCAAACTCGTCAATAACGGCTCGAGCAACCACCGCTCGCACAGCTACCAGACATTGGTCAGTCAAGAGCTGCCCAAGAGCGAAGTCGAATCGGTCGAGTTCAAGAACAAGGGCAAAGCCCTCGAAGTCAAGCTCAAGAACAAAGAAGAGTACGAAATTGGCTTCGTCGACCAGGCGGCTCCAGAGCTGATCGCGCAGCTCGAAAAGACGCCCGGCGTGAAGTTCAACGTCGAATCGGAAAAGAGCAGCGCACTGCTCGCTCTGCTGACCTACATCCTGCCGTTCGTGATCTTCCTCGGGTTCTGGATTTTCCTCATGAACCAGGTCCAGGGTGGAGGCTCGAAAGTGATGTCGTTCGGCAAGTCGCGCGCCAAGCGCATGTCGGCCGACTCGCCGAAGATCACGTTCAGGGACGTCGCGGGCGTGGACGAGGCCGTGGAGGAGCTGCACGAGATCAAGGAATTTCTCGAGAACCCCAAGAAGTTCCAGGCGCTCGGCGCGAGGATCCCGACGGGTGTGTTGCTGTATGGGCCTCCGGGTACCGGCAAGACGTTGCTCGCGCGCGCTGTCGCCGGCGAGGCGGGAGTGCCGTTCTTCTCGATTTCGGGGTCGGACTTTGTGGAGATGTTCGTCGGCGTCGGCGCCTCGCGTGTGAGGGATCTGTTCGAGCAGGCCAAGCAGAACAGCCCGTGCATCATCTTCATGGACGAGATCGATGCCGTCGGGCGCCATCGTGGCGCTGGGCTTGGCGGGGGCCACGACGAGCGTGAGCAGACTTTGAATCAGCTGCTCGTCGAGATGGACGGGTTTGAGGCGAAGGACAACATCATCATGATCGCGGCCACCAACCGGCCCGACATCCTCGACCCCGCGCTGCTGCGCCCGGGGCGCTTCGACCGTCAGATCGCGGTGGATCGCCCCGACCGCAAGGGCAGGGCAAAGATCCTCGAGGTCCACACGCGCGGCAAGCCGCTGGCGAAGATCATCGACATCGACGCGCTCGCCGGACAGACGCCGGGCTTCACGGGCGCGGACCTGTCGAACTTGATCAACGAGGCGGCGCTCCTTTCCGCAAGGACGGGCAAGCGCGAGATCGGACAAGAAGAGCTCGAGGAGGGGATCATGCGCGTGATCGCCGGCCCCGAGAAGAAGACGCGGGTGATGAGCGAGAAGGAGCGGCTGATCACGGCCTACCACGAGATGGGACACGCGCTGGTGGGTCACTTCCTGGAGCATTCCGACCCCGTGCACAAGATCTCCGTGATCTCCCGCGGCCAAGCGTTGGGCTACACGATCTCGATGCCTCAAGAGGACCGTTTTTTGACTACGCGCGCTGAGCTGAAGGACACGATGGCGATGACGCTCGGCGGGCGCGCGGCCGAGGAGATCGTGTTCAGCGAGATTACGACCGGCGCATCGAACGACATCGAGAAGGTGACCGCTACGGCGAAGCAGATGGTGATGCGCTTCGGCATGTCAGAGAAGCTCGGCCCGCGCGTGTTCGGCCACGATCATGGCCAGCCTTTTCTCGGCCGCGAGTTCTCCACCGAGCCCGACTACTCCGATGAGATCGCGCGCGAGATCGACGATGAGGTGCGCCGCATCATCGAGGCTGCCCATCAGCGCGCGCGCGACATCCTGACTGAGCACCGCGAGAAGCTGACCACGATCTCCGAGATCCTCGTCAAACGCGAGACGATCGAGAAGGAGGAGTTCCTCGCGCTGCTGGCCGGGAAGAGCGAGGAGGAGGTGTTCGGCCTGGAGGAGGAGACCACCAAGCCGGAGCTGCCCGCCCCGCCCGCGCCGGCCGAGCGCGTCGAGCGCGAAACGCCGCGAACGCTTCCACGCCCGGGGTTGGCAGGTGGCACCGCGGAGATGCGCGGCTCGGGCCCCGAGCGCCCCGAATTCACCTGACCTCAGCCGGTCCCGCGCGGCTGTGTCCCACGGCGCCCGTCACCCCTCTCGTCTGGAAAGTTGCTCAGTGGACTTGCCGTTTCGTCTGATGGGGATCGTGAATGTCACCCCGGACTCGTTCTCTGACGGGGGGCTTTTCCTGGAGGCGGATGTCGCGGTCAAACATGGGTTGAGCCACGTCGCCGCAGGGGCTGACATAGTCGACGTCGGCGGGGAGTCGACCCGGCCAGGCGCCGAGCCCGTATCTGTTGAGGACGAGCTTCGACGCGTGCTTCCGGTCATCGAGGGTCTAGCCGCCGCGGCCACCGATACGCAGATCTCAATCGACACATCCAAGTCCGTGGTGGCCGCGGCGGCGCTGGGCGCGGGCGCGAGCCTCGTCAACGATGTGAGCGCGTTCAGAGCCGACCCGGAGATGGCGGGACTGGTGGCGGACGGCGGCGTGGAGTGCTGTTTGATGCATATGCTCGGCGAGCCCCGCACGATGCAACGCGGGGTGGGCGGGCCTCAATACAAGGATGTGGTCGACGAGGTGAAGAGGTTCCTGGAGGAGCGGTTGGCGTTCGCGCTGGGAGAGGGGGTGCGCGAGGAGCGCGTTATGCTCGACCCCGGCATCGGCTTCGGTAAGACCGTCGAGCACAACCTCCAACTGCTGCGTCGTCTGGATGAGCTGCTGACGTTGGGCCGCCCGATCGTGATCGGCACCTCCCGCAAGAGCTTCCTTGGCCGTATCGCCGCCGCGGCTAAAGGACAGACCTCGCCGCAAGATGCCGAGCACAGGCTGCCGGGCACGCTCGCATCGAACGTGCTGGCATACGAGCGCGGCGCGAGCGTGTTCCGCGTACACGACGTCGCTCCGGTTCGCGATGCGCTCGCGGTGGCGGCTGCTACGTTGGGCGGCAGATGATCGACGGTGAGGGGCACGACGAGGACGACGCGGACGAGCTGGACGACGACGATCGAGGCCTCGATGAGGAACGCGACGAGGAACGCGAGGGGGTCGCCGAGTCCGTCACCGTCGAGATCGGTGGTCTCTCGCTGTATACACATCACGGCGTCAGCGAGGCCGAGCGCGAGGTCGGCCAGCGGCTCGTCCTCGATCTGCGCCTGGACATCGGGGAGACGGACGCGACCGTAACCGATCGTCTCGAGGACACGGTCGACTACGCCGAGGTTTGCCAGCTCGTCGCCCTGATCGCTCAGCAGCGCTCGCACAAAACACTCGAGCGACTGTGCTCGACGATCGCGGACAGGCTACTGGCGGACTACGAGCTCGAGGGCGTGTGGGTCAAGGCGACCAAGCCCGAGCCACCGATCGCTCTGACGGTCGACGAGGTCTCCGTCGAGGTCTGGCGCGAAGCGGAAAGTTAGGCGCGGCCCTTTGGGGGCTTTGTGTTTGGTGGGGAAAATTTCCCTTGACAAATTAGTGAGTAGTCACTCATAATACTGGACATGTGTTGGCTGTCTAGCCAGGAACGGCCTTGATCGCGCGGCTCTCCGCGCTCGCCACCGGCGCGGGCAATGCGCGCCGCGTGCTGATCGGCGCGGGCGTCACGTTCCTGCTCGCGGCGGCATTTGGGGCGCCGGTGACGACGATCCTGAAGAGCTCCAACACCGACTTCCAGAACCCGAGCGCCGAGAACCAGCAGGTCGAGAAAACGATCGAACGGGCGACCGGCCAGCGGGCCGCCTTCGGCGTCGCGGCGCTCGTGCCCAGCGCCGGCGAAGTACGAACAAACCACGCCGCCCAGCTCGAGGCGGCGCACGTGGCCGCAATGTTGTCGACCCAACCCGGATTTCAGCGCGTGATCGACTATCCGGCCACGCACCTGGCGGCGCTCGTCTCGCGCGACGGCCGCCTGACGGTGGTGCTTGCCGCGTTCTCCACGCAGGAACGCTCCGCCGCGGCGGTCGCGCGGCTGCGCCCGGAGCTGGCCGGGCAAGGGGTGCGCTTCGGCGGTCCCGACGTCGCGTTCAGCGAAATCAACAAGCGCACCTCCTCGGACCTGAAGAACGCCGAGCTCCTGGCCTTCCCGATCCTGCTGCTGCTGTCCTTCTGGGTCTTCCGCGGCCTGATCGCCGCCGCGCTGCCGCTGCTCGTGGGCGGCTTCGCGATCGTGCTCACGTTCCTCTTCCTGCGCCTGATCAACGCGGAGGTCACGGGCTTGTCGATCTTCGCGGTCAACCTCGTCACGGGGATGGGGCTAGGTTTGGGGATCGACTACAGCCTGTTCGTGCTCTCGCGCTACCGCGAGGAGCTCGCCAGTGGAGCCGACACCAATGTGGCGATTAAGCGCACGCTGCAAACCGCCGGGCGCACCGTACTGTACAGCTCGTTGACCGTCGCCGGAGCGCTCGCGTCGCTGCTCGTGTTCCCGCTGCGGTTCTTGTACTCGATGGGCATTGGCGGCATGGTCGTCGCCCTGTCGGCCGGATTCGTCGCGCTGGTCGTGCTGCCGGCCGTGCTCGTTGCGCTCGGACCACGGGTCAGCTCGCTCGCCCCGGCCTGGCTGCAGCGCAGCGCCGCCCGCTCGGCGCAGGCGAGCGAGGAAGGCGCCTGGTCGCGTCTCGGACGGGGCGTGATGCGCCGGCCCGGCGTGGTCGCGCTCGCCACCGCCGCGGTGCTGCTCGCGATCGCCTCGCCGGCGCTTCATCTGCAGCTGATACCGGCCGACGCGCACGTCCTGCCGGCCTCCTCGCAGAGCCGCCAGATCGCGGAAACGCTCAGCAAGGATTTCGCGAGCGACGGCTCGCAGACGATCACGATGGTCGTGCCCGCATCCGCGGGCTCCGGCGCGAGCGTCGACGCGCTCGCGCTGCGCGCGCGGCAGACCGCCGCGGGCCAGGCGAGCGAGGCCGTCCCACCACGCTACCTCGGCCGCGGCACCTGGGAGATCGAACTGCTCCCGCGCGGCTCGGACGGCTCGGTGGCCAACCAGCAATTCGTGCGACGGCTGCGCGCGCTCGCCCCGGTGGGCGGGACTCCAAGGGCGTTGGTCGGCGGCACGACGGCCTGGTTCATCGACCAGAAGGCCGCGGTTGCCGCCAGCCTTCCCCTGGCGCTCGCGATCCTCGTGTGTGTCACGCTCGGCACGCTGTTCCTGATGACCGGCTCGGTCGTGCTGCCGCTGATGGCGCTGCTGATGAACATTCTGACGGTCGCCGTCGGCGCCGGGCTACTCGTGCTGATCTTCCAGGATGGACACCTCTCATCGCTGATGGGCTTCAGTCCGATCGGCGGCCTGGAGGAGTCGAACCTCGTGCTGCTGTTCACGGTCGCGTTCGCGCTGTCCACCGACTACGGCGTGTTTCTGTTCGCGCGTATCAAAGAGGCTCACGACGGCGGCCTTGCCACGCGTGAGGCCGTCGTGCAGGGATTGGAGCGGACCGGCCGTTTGATCACCGCCGCCGCGCTGCTGTTCTGCGTTGCGGTCGGCGCGTTCGTGACCTCGCATATCTTCTTCATCAAGCAGTTCGGCGTCGGCACCGCGCTGGCGGTCGCGATCGACGCAACGGTCGTGCGGGCGCTGCTCGTCCCCGCGCTGATGGGCAGGCTCGGCGAGCGCACCTGGTGGGCGCCGCGATCGCTGCGTCGCCTGCACGCGCAGATCGGCCTGCGCGAGGCGCCGAGCGAAGGTCGCGGCGAAGGACCCAACGAAGGTCGAGGCCAAAGGCCGAGCGAGGTACTGGGCGAGCCCACGGGGGCGTAGCGAATCGACGGGCGCGCAGATACCGTCCCGGGAATGCCCGCCCGGATTGGCCTGCTCGGCCTCGGCTCCAATGTCGGCGACCGCCGGCTACACCTGCAGCAGGCGGTCGATGCGCTGCCCGCGGCCGGGGTGGAAGTGCTCGCGGCCTCCTCGGTGTACGACACCGACCCGGTCGGGGAGGTGCTCGACCAGCCGAGCTTCCTCAACGCCTGCCTGCGCGTCGGGTCAGAGCTCGAGCCCCTGGCGCTGCTCGACGCGGTCAAGCGCCTGGAGCGTGAGCTCGGCCGCCGGGACAACGTACGCCACGGTCCGCGCGCGATCGACATCGACGTGCTGTTGCTGGGCGAGGTCGAGCTGCGCCACGAGCGCATGTCGCTGCCGCACGAGCAGCTGCTCAGCCGGCGCTTCGTCCTGATCCCCGCGCTCGAGCTCGACTTCGGCCTATCGGTCCCCGACGGCAGGCGCCTGGCGGATGCGCTGGCAGGACTCGGACTGGACGAAGGTGTGCGCTGGGCCGGACCGCCGCTGGTCTGCCCCTCGGCTTGAGCGCCGGGCGCCCGACGTCGGCCCGGTGGATGTCCCTGGTGGTCTGCGGATCGCTGAGAGCGCCTATCAAGATAGGCGGTGTGGTCGGGGCGTTCATGGATCAAGCTGGGCGACACGAGATGGTGAAGCGCATGCTGGTGGCATGCGCGAGCCGTCACGTGGCGACGGTCGAAGATCCACGGGATCTTCGACCGGTCCAGCGCCGTGTCCATGGACGCATCCGGACGTGCCGATCTTCTTGATAGGCGCTCTAAGAACGCGATCTGCGCAGGGACGGCTCGCGGTCAGTGAACGACGATCTTACCCCGCATGCCTTCGCTTTCGTGAATCGTGCAGCGATAGCTAAACGTGCCGCTGTGCGTGAACTTGACCGTGTAGGAGCCGCTCGCCTGGGTGCGCGAGTGGAACCCCTTGAAGGTGACGTTGTGTTCGGTTCCCCGTTCTCCCCAGACCCACCTCACGCTGTCGCCGCGGTCGATCGTGAGCGTTCCCGGGTGGAAACGGATGTTCTTGAGGATCACCGTGTGGCTGCTCGCGGTCTTCGCTCCGCCGAAGGCGGGCGCGACCGTGGGGATTGTCGTCCCGATCCCCACTGCGAGAACGGCCAGCATCCCGAATGTCTTCCTGCTCATCGTGCGAAGCTCCTTTCCGGGTCGTCGCTCCGGCGCGTCTGCCGGGCTTGCTCGTACCCACAAGACCCCGCGTCGCGGCGGAACTTCCCGCATGTGCGCCGGTGGCTTCATCAGGAAGTCACGGATGAGCGCTCGCCCCAGCTGGCCAGCCGCAACAGAGTCGCACCACTCACGCCCCTGCCCGACAGCACACACAGCCTGCCGTCGCGCTGCCACGTCACCACAGGGACGCCATGATCGCGCAGCAGCCGGTACGGCACGGTGCCCCGCCAGGCGACGGTGCCGCCCATGGCGCTCGGCGTCGGTAGCCCCGCGATGATCGCATACCCGATCCGCTCGCCGCCGTCGCCGTTGTAGAAGACGGTCGTGATCGACCGACCGCCGACACGGTCGGTGCGCGCGCCGGTCGAGCGCCAGCCGAAGCGCTCTTCCCAGTAGGGGAAGGGAACGCCGTCGACCGCTGCGGCGAGCTGGGCGGGGTGCGCGTGACTCTCCGCGGGAGCGGCCATCGTTGCCGGCTTGAGGGTCAGCGCGGCCGCCTCGCGCAGGTTCAGCGCCGCGCCACCGCCGCCGGTCAAGCCCACGGCGAGCGCAGCTGTCGCTGCGGCGGCAGCCACCAGCGCTCCGCCGAGTCTCAGCCTGGCCGCGGAGTGGCCGGCGCCGAGGAGCCGATCGCGGATCGATCGGCTCCGAGCGATCGGAGCATGACCGGCGATGAGCGACTCCACGGCGCGGTGCAGCGCCTCGGGCGCCCGCACATCGGCCGCGCGCACAAGCTCGACGAGCTCGGATTCCGTGCGTGGGCGTGGTTTGTTCATGGTGTTCCTCTACTAGGCAAGACTCCAGCGGACCGCGTCTCTTCCCGACCACCACTGGAGGCAGAGGCGGTGGTGGTGTCCCGGCCCGCGGCTCGAGCGTCCTTGCTTCCCTCTGCCTTCCGCGCATCCCCTCCTGTCATCGCGGCGGGAGCCGACTCGGAGACGAGCAGCTCAGCGACCTGCTTGCGTGCGCGGAACAGCCTCGTCGTGATGGTCGCCTCGCGCACTCGCAGCGCGCGCGAGGCTTCCCGGTAGGAGAGGCCGAGCACGTCCACCGCCACCAGCGCCAGACGGAAGTCCTGTGGCAACGCCGCGATCGTCGTGTACACCTCCTGCATCTCCAGCGCCCGCTCGGGCTGTCCCGTCGGCCGTGGGTCGGCAGTGACGACGTCCTCGAGCGTCGCCACCGTGACCGGCCGCCGGCCGGCGGTGCGACGGCTCGTGAGGAACGTGTTGCGCAAGACACGCATCAGGTAGTAGAGCTCGTCGTCGCCGCTCAGCATGCGTGGCCGTGCGAGCACGCGCGCGAACGTCTCCTGCACGAGATCCTCAGCATCCTCGCGCGAGCCGCACAGCGCCCATGCGGCGCGGTAGAGACGGTCCACGTGCTGGGTCAGCGATTGCGGGTCTAGAGCACGCATGGGGCTTGGAGGCGGAGCGCCGTTCGAGTGAGCAAAGCGGTCGATCCCCGTTCCGCGACTGTAGCGCCGCAGGCGATCACGTTCACGCCTCAACCGCTGGAGGGTGCGCCGCGACAGGCGCCGGGAAGGATCGCGCCGGGTCGGAGTCCTGGGTCGTTAGAGCGTGCTATCGGCTTCATTGCACGAGCACGCGGGACCGACTGGGTACTCGATTGAGAGGTGGGCTGAGATTGTGAAGCTGCGTAAACGTTACCTACCGGTTGCAGCCGTGCTAGGAGCCGCCGTCGCGATCGTCCCTGCGCTCGCTGCCGGCCCGTCCGAAGCGAAGCTCGAAGTCAACGAGAACTGCGTCGAGTCTGAATGGCCGTGCTGGACAGCCCCAGGGTCGAAACCGGAACCCGCGAGCAAGGTCACGATCGCCGCCGGCGGCGAAGTCATGTTCACCGACCACACGACCACCCCGGCGGCCGTTGTATGGATGGGCTCTGCGCCAGCTTGCTCCGGTGTGTCTGCAAGCGCCACGACCGCATGGGAAGGCAAGTGCAAGTTCGAACAACCTGGGATCTACAAGTTCGAAAGCTCGACTATGTTCAAAGAGCCCGGCCTCGACTACACCAAATACGAAATCGTCGTGGAAAGTGCCACCACCACCGGCACAACCCCCACCACGACGTCGTCGCCCCCTGGTGGCGGCACCACGACCTCCCCGCCGGGCCCTGCTGGGGGATCGGGCTCCGGAGCCGCGCCCGGCTTGCCGCTGGTGGGGAGCGCGTCTGAAGCCGTCAAGCTCGCCAGAGCCCAGCACGGCTCCTCGGTGCGCGGCTCCGTCGAGATCTCGCAGGCCGGCGTCGGAGGACGGCTGGAGGTCGACCTGCTGGCGAACGGCGCATCGCCGGCCAAGGCGGGGCACTCTGAGCAGGTGCGGGTCGGGCGGCTGGTGCGTTCGTCGCTGTACGCCGGCACGACATCCTTCACGGTGCAGTTGAACGCCAAGGGCAAGGCCGCGTTGCGCCGCCGCCGCCGCCTTGAGCTGACGGCGAAGATCACGCTCACGCCCCTGAACGGCGCGGCAGTGACTGTGACGAAGAGCGTCGTCCTGCACGGCTGAGTCTCTGGGCAAGGCGGTGCCCGCGGCAGTGGACGCATTGTGCCCAAGTCACGCCATCTCATGACGCTCGCGTGACTGGAGCGGTGTCCATTACGAGGGAGTTGGTCTTATGGAATTGGTGTTGGCTGTCGATTCGTTGGGTGTATGTCTGCTCAACGCTCGAGCCTTGAAGATGAAGAGGTGCGGGTCCCGATGCCGCCGTCCGCCCCAGCGGAGCGACCTTCGGAGGATCTGTGCCGTCTCGGTGAGGCCCTGAAGGCCCGGACCGCGGAGGTGCTCGAGGAGACCGCCGCGCGAACGACGGGACCGGACCATGTCGTGGACGCCGTGGTTCAGGAGAGCTTCGAGCGGATCTGTACCAGCTCGACGATCGCGGTAGCCCGCTGGATCGCGGGCGAGGGCATGCAGGTGGCCATCGAGGCGGGCCAGGAAACCTGGCTTATCTTCGGTGAGCTGGCGGCTCACCGTGCGGCATCGCTGAACGAGGTGACGTGGCGCTGTTTCTCGTGGCGCAACGTGATGGCTGAGGTGTTGCGCGCGAGTGCCGAGGAGCTGGACTCCTCGCCCGGCGCGCTGGCGGAGGCTCTGAACATATTGCAGCTGAGCCTCGAGTTCAGTCTTTTGCGGATGTGTGAGTGCTTTGAGGAGGAGCGCCAGCGGACCGACGAGGAGCTCACGCGGCGCGAGGAGGAGCTTTCGTTTCTGGCGACACACGACCCGTTGACGGGCTTACCAAATCGCACGTTGATCTTGGACCGTGTCGAGCAGATGCTCGCTCGCTCGCGGCGCAGTGACGCGCCGGTGGCGGCGCTGTTCATCGACCTGGATAATTTCAAGGACATCAACGACACGCTCGGGCACGCAGCCGGCGATGAACTGTTGCGGGCGGTTGCGGCGAGGCTCGACGGAGTGGTGCGCGGCGCCGACGCGCTGGGCCGTTTGGGTGGGGACGAGTTCGTGGTGATCTCCGACGAAATCTCGGTGGCGGACGGACCCGAACTGATCGCGCAGCGTTTACTCGACGCGCTCGAGCATCCATTCAAGCTCGGGCCGGAGAGCGAGAGTAGGGTCACCGTGATGGCGAGCGTTGGGATCGCGGTGGGGAACCAGATGTCGGCCGAGGATCTGCTGCGCGACGCGGATATCGCGATGTATCGTGCCAAGTGGGACGGCAAGAACCGCTTTGTGGTGTTCGAGTCCGGCATGCAGGACGCCGTCCAAAGCCGGATGGAGCTCGAGATGGACCTCCGCGAAGCGCTCGGAAACGACGAGTTCTTCTTGGCTTATCAGCCGACCCTCGACCTGCAGGATATGAGCCCCAACGGAGTGGAGGCGCTGATTCGTTGGAAGCACCCGGTGCGGGGCATCGTTCAACCGGATGCCTTCATCCCGATGCTCGAGGACACTGGGCTGATCGTGGAAGTGGGGCAGTGGGTGCTGCGCCAAGCCTGTGCTCAGGGCGCGGCATGGCGCAAGGCGGGTTTTCCGATCGGTATGGCCGTCAACGTTTCCGGACGCCAGCTCGATACCGATCAGCTCATCGGCGACATCGAAGGTGCGCTCTCAGATAGCGGCCTTGACCCCGAGGCGCTGACGATCGAGATCACCGAGACGACGCTGATGCGCAACGTCGGGGAAACGGCGCGGCGACTAACAGCGATCAAGGACCTCGGCGTGCGGATCGCGATCGACGACTTCGGTACCGGCTACTCCTCTCTGGCTCACCTGCAGCGGTTCCCCGTTGACGCGTTGAAGATCGATCGCTCGTTCATCATGGGTTTGCAAAACAACCAGGAGGGCGAGACGCTCATTCACACCCTCGTGCAGCTCGGCAAGGCACTTTCGATCGAGACCTTCGCCGAGGGCATCGAGCGGCAGCAGGAACTCTCGGTGCTCAGAGACGAGCACTGCGACTCAGGGCAGGGCTTCTTGTTCGCAAAGCCCCTCGATGTAGCCGACACCGAGGCGTTCCTCCAGGACTGGGCGGATAACAACGCTCCCGCGCTCACGCAAGCACCGCCGGCCACGTAACAGAGTTCGGCTCCGGCGTTCTTGCTTCAGGTTCGCGGCTAGGGTCCATATAGCCAGGTGTCCTGCCCATAATGGTTGCTGGGTGGCGCGCCACGACCGAGATTCTGTGTGATCCCAGGCCGGCGAGCGAGCGTGTCTATGCGCCCACGGGCGCTGGGAACCACTCGGCGGGCAGCGTACCCACTTCGATCTCGCCGACCATCGGCGGGAAGTAGCGCGTCAGCTCTGAGGCGTGATGACCTTCAATCAGTGGGCGGACGTCGCCGATCGACATCAGCAGGCGGATAGTGCTGCCAATCTGGAGGTCGGCAGCGTTTGGCTGCGCACCGCCGAGCAAACCGTCCGCGATCCACCCGTCGATGCGCTCTAGGTGGCCTGGGAGCTCCGCCAGTGCAGCGCGCGCGGTCGCGTCGTCCGTCTTGCTCCTGTGCGCCATGAGCCGGGCAGTGAGGGGCAGGCCCGGACGCAGGAGCGCTGGCGGCAGTGGCAGCTTGGCGTCTCCCGCGAAGCTCTCCATCGCCGCCGCCTTGCGCAGGAACGCCACTGGGAGGATCTTGCGCGGCACGTCTTGAAACACCTCATCTCCCCACCGCTCGGCCTCGAGCACCCGCTCACGCATGTCGGTCTCAGAGGGCAGGAGCGGCGGGTCGGCGACGAGCGCATCGAGACGGCGCATGATCGTGCGCGACCCCACGAGGCGCTCTGAGTCGAGGCGCATGCCGGGGACCGTGCCGCCGCCATAGCGCAGCGGGCCGATCAGTATCTGGCTCAGCGGCAGCAGGTCCACGCGGTCGTAATCGATCGCCTTCAGTGTCAGCGCCGCTTCGACCGCCGCGCAAGGGTGCGATCCTGGGAACACGTAGAGCTTCGCGTTCATCGCGCCGAGCGCTTTCGTGTCACGAGGCCGTTCATCGAGGTCGAACGCTTCACCGCCATGTTGCTGATCATAGTGGTCATGCTGCTGAGCATGTTGCTGAACTTGCTGAGCAAGTAGCTGAACTTGATTGACCGCCTTGCTGAGCATAATGGTCGATCATGCTGCTCGTCGTCGACGTCGGAAACACCCAGACTCACTTCGGCGCCTACCGCGGTGAGGAGCTGCTCGAGCACTGGCGCTTCGCCACCGTACGTCAGTCCACCGCCGACCAGTTGGGGGCCGCGCTGCGCAACCTGCTGGAGCTGCGCGGGTACGACTTCACGGACCTGGAGGCGTCGATCGTCTCCTCCACCGTGCCGCAGCTGGAGCCCGAGTGGACGGCGATGGCAAGCCGCTATCTGGGCCACGAGATGCACGCAGTGGGGCCGGGAACGAAGACCGGGATGGCGATCCGCTACGACAACCCGCGCGAGATTGGCGCCGACCGGCTCGTCAACGCCGTGGCCATCCGCGAGCGCTTCGACGGCTCCGCTGTATGCGTCGACTTCGGCACCGCCACGACCTTCGATGTCGTCTCGCGCGAGGGCGAGTACCTCGGCGGCTCGCTGATGACCGGCATCGAGATCTCCCTCGAGGCTCTCTCCGAGCGCGGCGCGCGATTGCCCAAGGTCGACCTCGCGCCGCCGAAGAGCGTGATCGGCAAGAACACGATCGACGCGATCCGCTCCGGAGTCATTTTCGGCTACGCGGGCGCGATCGATGCGATCCTGCGTCGCCTCTACGACGAGCTGGGAGAACGCACAGCGGTGGTCGCGACCGGTGGGCTGGCTCATCTGGTGGTGCCGTACACCGAGGAGCTCGAGGAGGTCGACGACCTCCTCACGCTCACCGGGCTGCGACTGCTCTACGAGCGCAATCTCTGAAGAACGCAACAATGGGGGCATGGCGCCCTCTCTGACAGATCCGTGGACGCTCGGTCCCTTGCAGGTGCCCAACCGCGTGATGCTTGCTCCACTGGCTGGGATCGGCAACTGGTTCGTGCGCCTCCAGGCCAAGCGCTACGGCGCGGGGATGGCGGTCTCGGAGATGGTTTCCTCCCACGCGATCCACTATCGCAACGAGCGCACCTGCAACGAGCTGTTGCGCATCGACCCGCGCGAGCATGTCGGTGGGCCGATTGCGATCCAGCTGTTCGGCGAGGAACCGGCGATGATGCGCTCGGCCGCGGCTCGTGTGGTGGAGGCGGGGGCGGACGCGATCGACATCAATATGGGCTGCCCCGTCCCCAAGGTGCGCAAGACCGGCGCCGGAGCGGCGCTGCTGGCCGATCCCGACCGGGCGGTTGCCGTGGCGCGGGCCGCCGTCGAGGGAGCGGCGGTCGCAGGCGGGCTGCCGGTCACCGTCAAGCTGCGTTCCGGCCTGCGCCCGGGCGACAGGAGCAGTGGCTTTGAGCTCGCACACCGGCTGGTCGAAGAGGCCGGCGTGGCCGCGATCGCGTTCCATCCCCGCTCAGCTGCCGTCCATCACAAGGGAGTCCCCGACTACGAGCTCGCGGCGCGCCTGGTGCGGTCGCTGCCGGCGCCCGTGATCCTCACCGGCGGTCTCAACGACGCCACGCGCGTGCGCGAGGTATTCGAGCTCACGGGCGCCACCGCTGTGATGCTCGCGCGCGGGTGCCTGGGCAACCCCTGGCTGTTTCGAGAACTGCTTGACGATCGCGAGCACACGCCAAGTCGCCAGGAGATCGTAGCCGAGCTCTATTGGGTGATCGAGCAGGCCGTCGAGCACCTCGGTGCAGACCGTGCGACCCGCTACCTGCGCAAGTTCTATCCCTGGTACGTCACGCGCCTGGAGCCCCGCCGAGCGATCGCCAAATCGCTGCAGGAATCCCTGCAATCCGCCCAGACACTGGAGCTCGTGAGGGGGCTGCTCGCCCGCGAAGCGCTGGGAGCTCCGCTCCCAGTCTGAGAGCTCTCGAGCAGCCCCAACGCCTCGCTATACTGCTGCGCTCGCCGTAGCCGCACGGATCGCAAACCCCCGCCTTGTCAAGCGGGGGTTTGCCGTTCTTAATCCAAAACAACTCCCGATCGAGGATCAATGCCGAAGGACGTAATCCTCACCCCCGAAGGCCTCGAGAAGCTCAAAGATGAGCTCGAGCTGCTGTCCACCGAGAAGCGCCGTGAGGTGGCCCAGCGCATCAAGGAGGCGAGGGAGTTCGGGGACATCTCCGAGAACTCCGAGTACGACGACGCCAAGAACGAGCAGGCAATGCTCGAGAGTCGGATCGCGCAGTTGCAGGAGAAGCTGCGGATGGCGACGATCATCGAGACGAAGGATCTCTCGACGGACATCGTTCAGGTCGGCTCGGTCGTGCACGTCAAAGACGAAAAGACCGGCAAGTCGGTCAAGTACACGATCGTCGGCTCCGCGGAGGCCAAGCCGGAGGACAACAAGCTCTCCAACGAGTCGCCCGTGGGTCGCGCTCTGCTGGGTCACAAGCGCAACGAGACGATCGCCGTCAAGGTGCCGCGCGGACCCGCGCGCAAGCTCAAGATCACGAAGATCGACGTCGGCCTCAAGTAGTCTCGCTCAGCGATGAGCGCACCCGAGGATGAGCATTCGCCGCCGGGCGAGTCGACCCGGCACGGCCTGCCAGAGCTGATTGCTGAGCGTCGGGCCAAGGCGCAGCGGCTGCGCGAGTCCGATCCGACGGCCTTCCCCTATACCTTTCCCGACGCGGAGCCGATCGAGTCGATCCTGCGCGACTACGCCCACCTCGAGAACGGCCAGGAGACCGACGAGAGTCATCGCGTCGCGGGTCGCATCGCCGCGCGCCGCGGTTCCGGTAAGGCCGCTTTCCTGGACTTGGTCGACCGTTCCGGCAAGATCCAGCTGCACGCGCGCTTGGACGTACTCGGAGAGGATTTGTTCGCGCGCTTGCTCTCGCTCGATCTTGGGGACATGATCGGCGTTGACGGCGCCGTGCTGCGCTCCAAGCGTGGCGAGCTGTCGCTGCGCGTCGACTCCTTTCAGGTGCTCGCCAAGGCGCTGCGTCCTCCGCCGGACAAGCATCACGGCCTGAGTGACGTCGAGACGCGCTATCGCAGGCGCGAGCTCGACCTGATCGCAAGCGAGGAGGCCCGCAAGGTGTTCCTCACGCGCGCGAAGATCATCGCCGCCGTGCGCGCCTACCTGGACGGGCAGGGCTTCGTCGAGGTAGAGACGCCGGTCTTGCAGCCGCTCTACGGAGGCGCCCTGGCACGGCCCTTCACGACCCACCACAACGAGCTGGACCGGACCCTGTATCTGCGGATCGCGACCGAGCTGTACCTCAAGCGCCTGCTCGTCGGCGGCCTCGAGAAGGTCTACGAGCTCGGCAAGGACTTCCGCAACGAGGGCGTCTCCTCCAAGCACAACCCCGAGTTCACGGTGGTCGAGTTCTACGAGGCCTACGCCGACTATGAGCTCGAGGCGGCGCGACTGGAAGAGCTGGTCCGAGGCGCCGCCCGCGGGGCCGGCTATGAGGGAGAGCTGGACTTCGAGAAGCCATGGCGGCGGATCGGGTTCGAGCAGGCGATCACAGCTGCCACCGGAATCGACATCGCGGCGGTCCGAGGCGATAACAGCGCCCTATACGAAGCGATCGCCGCGCGGGAGCTCGAGGTCTCGAGCACTCAAGCGGACTGGGGTCAGTTGACCGATGAATTGCTGTCGAAGTACGTGGAGCCCACGCTGATCCAACCGACGCTGGTCATGGACTATCCGGTGGAGCTCTCGCCCTTCGCGCGCGCTCACCGCAGCGAGCCGGGCCTGGTCGAGCGCTGGGAGGCGTTCGCCGGCGGCATGGAGATCGCCAACGCCTTCTCAGAGCTCAACGATCCGGATGTTCAACGCGAACGTTTCCTGGCCCAGACGAAGCTCGCCGATATGGGTGGCGAGGAGGCCCAACCCTACGACGAGCTGTTCGTACAGGCCCTGGAGCAGGGCATGCCGCCGGCCGGCGGCGTCGGCCTGGGGATCGACCGCCTCGTGATGCTGCTCACCGGGCGCGACTCGATCCGCGAGGTCGTGCTGTTCCCCGCCATGCGCGACTAACCATCAGGAGGCTGGGTGCCGATTGGTAGACTGCCCAGAAGGCATCGATAGGACCACATAGCGGTCGAGAGGCACCGTCCTCGCAGGAAGGAATCACACCATGTTCGAGCGATTCACAGAACGGGCCCGGCAGGTGGTCGTTCTCGCGCAGGAGGAGGCGCGCACGCTCAAGCACAACTACATCGGCACGGAGCACATCCTGCTCGGCCTGCTGCGCGAGGAGGAGGGTCTGGCCGCGCGCGTCCTCGAGTCGCTCGACATCACCGTCGAGCGCGTGCGCGCCCAGGTAGTGCGGATCGTCGGTTCCGGCGAGGAGGTCACCTCCGGGCAGATCCCGTTCACGCCGCGCGCGAAGAAGGTCCTCGAGCTCGCGCTGCGCGAGGCGCTTTCGCTCGGGCACAACTACATCGGCACGGAGCACATCCTGCTCGGCCTCGTGCGCGAGAACGAGGGCGTCGCGGCGCGCATCCTGCTCGACTTCGATGCCGACTCCGAGAAGATCCGCAATGAGGTGATCCGCATGCTTTCCGGTCCTGGCGGGCGCCGTCAGGGCCAGTCCGGCAGTGGCGGCGGCTCGGGCTCAGGCTCGGCGCCAGGTGAGGGCAAGAAGTCCTCCAAGCTGCTCGACCAGTTTGGACGCAACCTCACCAAGCTCGCCGCCGAGGGCAAGCTCGACCCCTGCGTCGGACGCGAGACCGAGATCGAGCGAATCATGCAGATTCTCTCCCGCCGCACGAAGAACAACCCCGTCCTGATCGGTGAGCCCGGCGTCGGCAAGACTGCCGTCGTCGAGGGCCTGGCCCAGCGCATCACCGCCGCCGACGTACCGGAGCTGCTCAAGAACAAGCAGATTTACACGCTTGACTTGGCCGCCCTGGTCGCCGGCTCGAAGTACCGCGGCGAGTTCGAGGAGCGCCTGAAGAAGGTGATGAAGGAGATCACCCAGCGTGGCGACATCATCCTGTTCATCGACGAGCTCCACAACCTCGTCGGCGCCGGTGCCGCTGAGGGCGCAATCGACGCCGCTTCGATCCTCAAGCCAGCGCTGGCGCGCGGCGAGCTGCAGACGATCGGCGCTACAACTCTCGATGAGTACCGCAAGTACCTGGAGCGCGACTCGGCGCTCGAGCGCCGCTTCCAGCAGATCCGCGTCGAGGAGCCGACGATCGATCAGACCGTCGAGATCCTCAAGGGGCTGCGCGATCGCTACGAGCAGCACCACAAGGTCCAGATCACCGACGAGGCCCTGCGCGCGGCGGGCGAACTGGCCAGCCGCTACATCTCCGACCGCTTCCTGCCCGACAAGGCGATCGATCTGATCGACGAGGCGGCCTCGCGGATGCGGATCAAGTCGATGACCTCGCCCCCGGCCAATCGCGAGCTGGAGTCAGAAGTCGAGACCACGCGCCGTGAGAAGGAGGCGGCGATCGAGGCGCAGGAGTTCGAGAAGGCCGCGGCGCTGCGCGACAAAGAGCGCAAGCTCACGAACAAGAAACGCGAGCTCGAGCAGGCCTGGGAATCCGGCGAGAACGGGGAGCGTCCGTCGATCGGTGAAGAGGAGATCGCTGACATCGTCTCGATGTGGACGGGCATTCCGGTGTTCAAGCTGACCGAGGCCGAGACGCAGAAGCTGATGCGCATGGAGGAGGAACTGCACAAGCGCGTGATCGGCCAGCACCCCGCGGTCGAGGTCATCTCCAAGGCGATTCGCCGCTCGCGCGCGGGTCTGAAGGATCCTAAGCGCCCGACCGGTTCGTTCATCTTCCTCGGCCCCTCCGGCGTGGGCAAGACCGAGCTTGCGCGCACGCTCGCGGAGTTCCTGTTCGGCGACGACGACGCGATGATCCGCATCGATATGTCCGAGTACATGGAGAAGCACGCAGTTTCGCGCCTCGTCGGCTCGCCTCCCGGCTACATCGGCTACGACGAGGGTGGCCAGCTGACCGAGGCCGTGCGACGCAAGCCCTACTCCGTGCTCCTCCTCGACGAGATCGAGAAGGCGCACCCCGATGTCTTCAACATCCTCCTGCATATCCTCGAGGATGGCCGTCTGACCGACGCCCAGGGTCGCACCGTCGACTTCCGCCACGCGATCGTGATCATGACCTCAAATATCGGCGCTGCCGAGATCGCCCGTAACACGCCGCTGGGCTTCGCCGTCTCAGATGATGAGACCGGCATCACCTACGAGGATATGAAGAATCGCATCATGGGCGAGCTCAAGAAGGTCTTCCGGCCAGAGTTTCTCAACCGCATCGACGACGTGATCGTCTTCCACAAGCTGCAGAAGGAGGAGATCAAGCAGATCGTCGAGCTGCTGCTGCTGCGCATCCGCGAGTCGATGGCCGAACGCGAGTTGCAGCTCGAGCTCACCGAGGAGGCCAAGGATCTGCTGGTCGAGAAGGGTTGGGATCCGTCGATGGGCGCCCGGCCGCTACGTCGCGCGATCCAGCGCTACATCGAGGATCCGCTCGCGGACTTCGTCCTGCGCGAGCAGCTGACACCCGGCGCCACCGTCGTGATCAACCCCGGCTCCGAGGGCGACGAGAGCGAGGTGCGTCTGACGATCGTCAAGCCCAAGAAGCAGAAGACGCCGGTCGCCGTAGGGGCCGAAGGCGCCGGCGGCGAGGATCTCCCCGAGTTGTCCGAGGGTGACGAGGACCGGCCCGACGAGGACGACGGGCAGCCCGGCGAGCAGTAGCACGCGCGTGTCGCTGAGCGCTTTCTCGCTCGATCAGTTGACGGTTTCGCAGCTGACTGAGGATGACTGGCCGTCGGTCGCGCGCATCTATGCCGCGGGCATCGCTGGCGGCAACGCCACCTTCGAGCACACCGTCCCCACTTGGGAGGACTGGTCCGGTGCCCGTGTGTCAGAGCCCTGTCTGCTCGCGCGCGATGATCGCAACGGGGAGGTGATCGGCTGGGCCGCGCTCAGCCCGGTCTCCTATCGGGAGGTCTATCGCGGCGTCGGCTCCGTCAGTATCTACGTCGATCCCGAGCAGGCGGGCAAGGGAGTTGGCCGTGCGCTGCTCACAGAGCTGATCGTGGCCTCCGAGCAGGCCGGGTTCTGGACCCTCGAGGCTGGGATCTTCCCCGAGAACGCCGCCTCGATCGCGCTGCACGAGCGCTGTGGTTTTGTGCTGGTGGGCACTCGCCGCCGGGTCGGTCAGATGCGCGACGGGCGCTGGCGTGACGTGCTGCTCTATGAGCGGCGCAGCCAGACTGTCGGGTAAGACTGAGCTTGCCGGAGGGAGCCGTCCCAACCGATCCGTAGGCTGGATCCATGTCTCGCAAGATGATCCACAGCTGCTCACAGTGTGGCTTCCAGTCCCCCCAGTGGCACGGCCAGTGCCCGGAATGCGAGGCGTGGAACACGCTCGTCGAGGAGCGTGCTCTGAGCACGCGCGGTGGGAAGGGACGTAGCGCGGGCGGCGGTGGGCGCGGCGGTAGGCCCGGAGGAGGCTCCGGCCCCAGGCTGGCCCCACGCCCTCTGAGAGAGGTCGGCGCGGCCTCGGTGAAGCGCATGTCGACGGGGATCGGCGAGTTCGATCGTGTACTCGGGGGAGGGCTTGTCCCGGGCTCGCTGGTGCTGCTGGGCGGCTCGCCGGGGATCGGCAAGTCGACGCTGACGAACATGGCACTCGGCCATCTGCACGAAGACGGCAGGCGAACGCTGTATGTGAGCGGGGAGGAGTCGGCCGAGCAGGTGCGGCTGCGTGCCGAGCGGCTCGTATTGGATCCCGCCCATCCCGCCCCCGGCCGCCATGCGCTGGGAGTGCCGATCCTCGCGGAGACCGATCTCGACACCGTGCTTGACACCCTCGTCAACGAGGCGCCCGAGGCATGCGTGATCGACTCGGTGCAGACGCTGAACACCGCCGAGCTCTCGGGTGCGCCGGGCTCGGTGGGGCAAGTGCGCGAGGTGGCGGGGCGGATCATGGAGCTGGCCAAGGCGCGGGGGATTGCGGTGATCTTGGTGGGTCACGTGACGAAGGACGGCGGGTTGGCGGGGCCGCGCGTGCTGGAGCACCTGGTGGACTGCGTGCTGCAGTTCGAGGGCGAGCGCGAGCGGCCGTATCGCGAGCTGCGAGTACTCAAGAACCGGTTCGGATCGACGAGTGAGGCGGGCCTGTTCGAGATGCGCCAGGGAGGACTGGTGGAGGTGCTCGACGCCTCGGCCAGGTTCGTCGCCGAGGCCACACGCGCGCCCGGGAGCGTCGTGCTGGCGGCGATGGAGGGGTCGAGGCCCCTGCTCGTGGAGGTCCAGGCGCTGGTGGCGCCCTCGGAGCTCGAGCAGCCACGCCGCGTGGTCTCAGGTCTCGACCGCAACCGGCTGGCGCTTGTCCTGGCGATCCTCAATCGTCACGGCTGCCTGGGGGTCGGCGGCGCGGACGTGTTCGTGAACGTAGTGGGGGGCGTGCGCGTGGACGAGCCGGGATGCGACCTGGCGGTCGCGCTGGCGGTCGCGAGCGCGCGTCGTGGGGTGCCATTGAGGGGGACGCCGAGGGCATGCTTTGGCGAGCTGGGGTTGACGGGCGAGCTGCGCTGGGTGGGCCACCCCGAGCGCCGTCTTGCCGAGGCGGCCAAGCACGGATTGAGCGGCGTGATCGCCCCCGTGGACAGCGGCGGTGCGGCATGTGAGGCGGCCACGTTGCGGGAGGCGCTGGCGGCGGCATTGCCCACCGGGGCGGCCGATGGCCGTCGCGGGGCGGCGTCCTCGGTCGCTCGCGCGCCGAGCACGCCACGCTCGCTGCGTCCCACCCCCGCGTGACCCTCGGCCGCCGGAGCACGTTGATGATCTAGAAGCTGTGTCTCCAGTGTAGGAGCCGATGAATAAGGGCTCGATGCTTTAGAATAGGAGGTCGTGCCCCTACGATCCGGCGAAGATTTTGACAATGAAGTGAGGCCGGACCCGGGGCTGATGAAGGCTCTGGAGATGATTGCTCCCGGAACGGCTCTCCGGGAGGGGATCGAGAGCATCCTCAATGCCCGTACGGGTGGGCTGATCGTGATCGGCGAGCCCGATGACCTCAGTTTCCTGAACTCCGGCGGGATTAAGCTCGAGATCGACTATACGCCCGCGTTTCTTTACCAGGTGGCGAAGATGGACGGCGCGATCATTCTGAACGCGAATGCGACCAAGATCACGATGGCGAACGTACAGTTGATGCCTGATCCGACGATCCTCTCCCACGAGACGGGCACCCGCCACCGCACCGCCGAGCGCGTGTCCAAGCAGACCGATGCGCTGGTGATCGCGGTGTCCCAGCGCCGCGAGGTGGTGTCGGTGTACGTGGACGGCGCGAAGTACGTCCTCGAGGACATCCCCGTCGTGCTGGCCAAGGCAAACCAGGCCCTGCAGACCCTTGAGAAATACCGCACTCGCCTCGACCAGGTCTCCACACGCCTGACCGCTCTCGAGTTCGAGGGTGGGGCGACCCTGCACGACGTGCTCACCGTGCTGCAGCGTTCTGAGTTCGTCACGCGCATGGCCGTTGAGATCGAGCGCTATATCGTCGAGCTCGGCAGTGAGGGGCGGCTGATCGAGATGCAGCTCGAGGAGACGATGGTGGGGACCGCCGCGGAGAAGGCCGCGCTCGTGCGCGACTACCTGTCCGACTACTCCGATGAGGCGTTCGCGGCGGCGCTCGAGGAGATCGGGCGCCAGGCCCATCAGGATCTGCTCGATTTCGGCAGGCTGGCCGAGATGCTCGGGTATGACCGCAAGCTGAACACGCTCGACTATCCCGTGTCGCCACGCGGCTACCGGGTGCTTGGGCGCATTCCCAGGCTCCCCAGGCTGGTGGTTGCTGAGATCGTCCGCGAGTTTGGCGGGTTAGAAGAGCTGCTGGCCGCCACTGACTCCGAGCTCGAGGCGGTTGAGGGCGTGGGGGAGATCAGGGCCAAGGACATCCGCGAGGGTTTGCGCCGGCTGCAGGAGATCAACCTCGTGGACCGCTATCTGCCAACTTGAATCACGGGCCGACCACGATGGCCGGCCACAACGAAGGAGGACACCATTCCGCCCCAAGTAATTGAAGAGTCATCGCTGATCGAGGAGCTCGAGGTGACCCGCGAGGTCGAGTACATCGAGTTCGAGCTCGGCGACCATGTCGTATATCCCCACCACGGCGCGGGGAAGGTGTTGAAGAAGGAGGAGATGGAGATGGCAGGCGTTCGTCGCGAGTATCTGACGATCAAGATCCTCCACAACGACATGACGGTGAGGGTTCCCACCGAGAACGCCGCGTTGGCCGGTCTGCGCAGAGTGATCGACGAGGAAACGGTGCAGAAGGTGCTCGACGTGCTGCGGGACGAGGTCTCAGAGATGCCGAAGAACTGGAACCGCCGCTTCAAGCACAACCGCGACAAGATCAAGACGGGCGACATCTACGAGCTCGCGGAGGTCGTGCGCAACCTGTCGCTGCGCGAGTCCGAGAAGGGGCTGTCGACCGGTGAGAAGCAGATGTTCACGCGCACCAAGAAGATCCTCGCGTCAGAGCTTATGTACGCGCTCGACAAGGACGAGGACGACGCGGAGAGCTATCTCGACGAGCTGCTCGCGGATTCGGCCACCAGTCAGATGGCCATGGCCGGAGCCGAGTAGCGAGGCTCTCGCGCGCGCGGCGGCACCGCTTGCGGTCCATTTGCGCGTGCGCGAGAGCCCCTGGCAATGACAGTCGCTCTGATTGTGGCCGCCGGCAGCGGCGAGCGTCTCGGCGCTTCTCAGCCCAAGGCGCTCGTCGAGCTGGCGGGCCGTCCCCTCGTGCAATGGAGTATCGATGCCCTGCGGGAGGTGGTTGGGATCCAGAGAATCGTTGTCGCCCTGCCGGCGGGTGCACGGGCGCCATTAGGGGTCAGGGCTGTGGACGGCGGCGCGGTGCGGTCCGATTCGGTGCGTAGAGCGCTCGCCGTGGCTCCGGACGGGGACCTCGTGCTTGTGCACGACGCGGCGCGCCCACTGTTGACCGCGGAGCTCGCGGGATCGGTGATCGCAGCACTGGAAGCAGATGAGAGGGCCGACGCGGCGATTGCCGCCTCAGCGGTTACGGACACCGTCAAGCGGGTGGACTCGAGCGGCGTGGTGAGCGAGACACTGGATCGGAGGGTTCTGTGGGCGGTGCAGACACCTCAGGTGTTCCGCCGCGCGGCACTCGAACGGGCGCTCGACGTTCCGGATGAGGTGCTGGCGCAAGCCACCGACGACGCCTGGCTGATCGAGTGCGCAGGGGGAAAGGTGATCGTGGTGGAATCAAGCGATGAGAACCTCAAGATCACCACCCCGCTCGATCTGGGAGTGGCCGAGCTGCTGTTGGCCCGGCGCGAAGCGCAGGGGTCGACTCGGCCTGCTTGAATCGCATCACGCGCATGCTCACCGATTACCACCTCCATCTTCGCCCCGACGATGTCGAGGCCACCGCGGCCGAGCACTTCACATTGGCGAACGTCGAGCGCTACCGGGCGGTGGCGAGCGAGCGGGGAATCTCAGAGCTCGGCGTCTCCGAGCACATCTACCGCTTTCGCCAGGCGCTCGATGTCTGGGGGCATCCGTTCTGGCGTGAATACGCGCACGACGACCTCGACGATTACTGCGAGTTCGTCCGCGAGGAGACCGACCTGCGCCTGGGTATCGAGGCGGACTTTGTGCCCGGCGCCGAGGACCGTCTCGCGAATCTGCTCGAGCGCCACGACTTCGACTACGTGGTCGGCTCCATCCATTTCCTCTCAGACCGAGCACTGGACATGGAGCCATATGGAATCTGGGATGGCACCCAGAGCGCCGAGGAGATCTGGCAGCGCTACTTCCAGATGCTTGGAGAGGCGGCTCGCAGCGGCATGTTCGACATTCTCGCCCACCCTGATCTGGTGAAGGTCTGGGGTCCCGCCCGCCCCGATCGCCCCCGGCCCGAGGGCGACTTGCGCCGCTACTACGAGCCCGCGATCGAAGCGATCGCCGAATCTCAAATCGCAATCGAGGTTTCCACCGCCGGCCTGCGCAAGCTCGCGCGCGAGCTGTATCCGGCGCAGGCCTTTCTCGAGATGTGCCTCGATGCCGGCGCGCCGATCGCCCTCTCCAGCGATGCCCACCGTCCAGAGGACGTCGGCGCCGACTATCACCAAGCGCTCGAGCTGCTCCAGCGCGTCGGATACGAGGAGCTGTGCGTGTTCGAGCACCGCACACGCCGTCTAGAGCCGATCGCGGCGAGCGGGGCTGGTTCGACCGGAATGAGCGAGGCCGGCGCCGCTGACATGGAGAGCGAGGCGAGCCCGCGATGACGCTGACCGGCATCGGCTATGACTCCCATCGCCTGATCCCTGGCCGCCGGCTGATCCTCGGCGGCGTCGAGGTCCCGCACGACCGGGGCCTCGACGGACACTCCGACGCCGACGTGCTGACCCACGCGGTGATCGACGCGTTGCTCGGGGCCGCGGGCATGGGCGATATCGGCGAGCACTTTCCCGACTCCGAGGAGCGCTGGCGTGACGCCGATTCGATCTGCCTGCTGGCCGATGTGGTCGCCCGCCTCAGAGCCGCCGGCATGGAGGTGGTCAATGTGGACGCGACCGTCGTCATCGAGCGCCCCAAGCTGGCGCCTCATCGAGATGCGATCCAAACGCTCCTCGGCGGCACGCTCGGCTTGGCGGTTGGGCGTGTCAACGTGAAGGCAAGCACCGGCGAGGGGATCGGGTTCGTCGGCCGCGGCGAGGGCGTTGCGGCGCTTGCGATCGCTACGCTGCGTCACACGTCAACGTGACCTTCGACGCCTTGCTCCCGATCACGGCGGGATCGGTGCCCGACCGGCTTACGATCTGGCCGGTCGATGACGGTAGGTGCGGGGCTGGACGCGACGTTCCAGGGCGGCTCGGGTTATCAGCGAGCGCAGCAGCACAGGGATGATGAGCTGGAGCGTGACGGCGTGCCACACCACGTTCCGCCGGGAGCTCGACGGTGCATGGAGGTTGCGCTTCGGCCCGCTGCGCGCCGTTGACATCGCGCGTGCGCTGTCAATGTTCGTCTACTAGATGTTCGTGCTCGTCCTGATCGGGGTGCCCGTCGTCGAGGTGTTTGCCTTCATCGAGGTCGGACGCGCGATCGGCTGGCTGCCGGCGGTCCTGCTGCTGCTCGCGACCTCGGTGCTCGGCGCGCGCCTGGTGCGCATTCAGGGCCGCTTGGCGATCGAGCGCGTTTCGCTTGCGGTGTCCGCGCGTCGCGCGCCGGGAGCTGCCGCGATCGACGGGGCACTGGGATTCCTTGGAGCCGCGCTGCTCGTCATCCCCGGGTTTGTCACCGATGTCCTCGGCGCGCTGTTGCTGCTCGGGCCCACGCGCAGGCTGGCGCGCCGCTGGATATCGAGTCACTACGCTGCGCGCGTGATGAGCTTCGCCGCGACCGCCGGGCGCTTCACGGCGCGAGACCGCACCACGCGCCCAGCGGACGTCGACTCGACGGCGGTCGAGGAGGATCTCGACGAGCTCGGCCGCTGAGCACGTGATGTGACCTGCGCCGCCCGCTAGGGTTGCCCCCGCGATGCGCGAGATCCTCCTGCACGACACCCGCACCGGCGAGCTGCAGCCGCTGCGCCCGCGCGACCCGGGCGGGGTCGGCATCTACGCGTGCGGGCCCACCGTTTACAGCCGTATCCACATCGGTAACGCCCGTCCCTTTGTGATCTTCACCCTGCTCGCCCGCTTCTTCGAGCACGAGGGCTTCCTGACGAAGCTCGTCATCAACGTCACCGACGTCAACGACAAGATCTACGACGCCGCGCGTGCGCAGGGTCGTTCGAGCGAAACGCTGGCGAAGGAAATGACAGACCTCTACTTCGCTGACACCGACGCGCTCGGGCTCGGCCGACCCGATCGCGAGCCGCTGGCGTCGGAGACGATGGGGCCGATCGTCGAGTACGTCCAGACGCTGATCGACTCCGGGCACGCCTATGCGACGGAGGGCGATGTCTTCTTCCGCGTGCGCGCAGACTCCGGTTACGGGTCGCTGTCGCACCGGCGGATCGAGGAGTTGGGATTGGAATCCCACCCACCCGAGGACAAAGAGGGGTCTGCCCGCAAGGAGGATCCGCTCGACTTCGCGTTGTGGAAGGGCCGCAAGCAGGGCGAGGACACGTGGTGGGAGGCTCCCTGGGGGCAGGGCCGTCCGGGTTGGCACATCGAGTGCTCGGCGATGGCCGAGGATGCGCTCGGCGTCGGCTTCGATATCCACGGAGGCGGCTCGGACCTCCTGTTTCCCCACCACGAGAACGAGGCGGCCCAGACCCGCGCGGCCCGCGGGGAGGAGCTGGCGCGGATCTGGATGCACAACGGGATGATCCAGTCAACAGGGGAGAAGATGGCCAAGTCGGTCGGCAACATCGCCCCCCTGCACGAGACGATCGAGCGGTATGGCTGTGACGCAGTGGTCATGTACCTGATCTCCGGTCACTACCGTCAGCCGCTCGCGTTCTCAGAGGCGGCCATGGACCAAGCCAGGGCCAACGTGAGCCGCATCCGCGAGGTCGGTCGACGGCTGTCGCGGGGCGATTCGCCAGAGGATCTAGCGCCGCTACGCGACAGGTTCTTCGCTGCGCTTGCTCGCGACTTCAACACAGCTGAAGCCCTAGCTGTCCTCAACGAGTGGATCCGCGAGGCGACCAGCCCGCATCAAGCTCGCTCATCCCCGCTGGGTGACTCCCACCTGCGCGAGATGCTCGCGGTACTTGGGCTGGGGGCGCTGCTCGCCCCCACGGAGCGGGCGCCCGAGGGCGTGCGCGATCTGGCAGAGCAACGCGTGAAGGCTCGCGGTGAGCGCGATTTCGCGGTCGCGGATCGTCTGCGCGATGAGATCGCGGAGCTGGGCTGGGAGGTCCGGGACGGGGCAGATGGTTTCGAGCTCCTGCCGCTGTGATCGTCTACGGTCGCAACTCGGTCAGAGAGGCGCTGCGCGGGCGCCGCTCGCACGCCGTGGGGGAGGTGTGGGCTACGACGGGCGCGGCGCGCGAGTCGTGGCTCGAGGGCATGGAGGTACGGTCGGCGTCAGCCGAGGAGATCGCGCGCCACTGCGGCTCGGACGCGCATCAGGGCATTTGTGCGGATGCGGGGGCCTATCCCTACTCTGGGTCGGGCGAGCTTCTGGCTGGCGAGACCCCGCTGCTGATAGCGCTCGACCAAGTGCAGGATCCGCAGAACCTTGGCTCGATCTGCCGCACCGCCGAGTGCGCCGGCGCGGCCGGCGTTGTGATCCCCGAGCGCAGGGCGGTCGAGGTCACTCCCGCTGTTTGCAAGGCTTCGGCCGGTGCGGTCGAGCACCTGCGGGTGGCGCGAGTGCGCAATCTGGCCGACTTCCTCGCCGAAGCCCGTCGGGCGGGGTGCTGGTCCTACGGAGCCGCCGCGGAGGGTGCCTCGGAAAGAGCGCCTGTGCCCTACGATGCGCCGGACTACGGCGGCGCGGGGGTCGTGCTGGTGCTTGGCAGCGAGGGTAGTGGCCTGCGCCCACGGGTGGCGAAGGCGTGCGACGAGCTGATCGCGCTGCCGCTGTTAGGGCGCATCGGGTCGCTCGGGGTAAGCGCGGCGGCCGCGGCGATTCTGTATGAGATCTTGCAGAGTCGCGGAGGAAAGCCTTGACAACGCTCCGTAACTGTGCAAACCTCGCACCTGCATAACGCTGAACCTAAGGTTGAGAAGCCTTAGCAATCGAATAGCTTTGGCGCCGGGGGAGGAGTGCGCCACTGAGCAAATTTGGGGCTGCCCGTAAAGAGCAGCTCCCAAGAAAGGATCTGCTCGTGGCAAGAATCTTCCATAGCCCTAACGCTGAACCAAAGGTTGAGGATGGCTTTCTGATCGCTTTGGCGAAGCAGGGCGATCGCAACGCATACGACAGACTCGTACGGCGCTACCACGGCTTCGTGCGCCTAAAGGCGTCCTCCTACTTCCTGGCGGGCGGCGACTCAGACGATCTCATCCAGGAGGGGCTGGTGGGCCTATACAAGGCGATCCGCGACTTCCGCACCGACCGCGAGTCGAGCTTTCGCAACTTCGCCGAGCTGTGCATCACGCGGCAGATCATCACGGCCGTGAAGACAGCCACGCGCAACAAGCACACGCCGTTGAACCAGTATGTCTCGTTCTCCTCAACGCCCGCCGGCGCGGGCGACGATGTGCCCACGCTCGACCAGATGCTCCCCGGCCCGACCGTGCACGACCCCGTCAACCAGGTGATCTCCTCCGAGGAGCTGCGCTCGCTGGTGGGGTGCCTGTCGACCGCGCTGTCAGAGCTCGAGAGCCGAGTGCTGTCGCTGTACCTGGACGGCTATTCCTACGAGCAGGTGGGCGAGCGGTTGGCGTGCGACACGAAGACGGTCGACAACGCGCTGCAGAGGGTCAAGCGCAAGGTCGGCGCGCACCTGGAGTCCCGCGCGGTGGCCGCCTGAGCTGAGAACGGTGTGGCCGCCCCCTCCGGGGACGGCCACAACCAGTGCGTCTGTTTCCTTATCGACAACCGATGCGACAGCTGACAGCTCGCAATCGGTCCCGATCAGCTCCCCCGTTATTCGCTGAGTGGCGTTTCGGCTTCCGATCCCGTCGTCTGCCCTTCGTTCGGCTGCGACGAGTTGCCCGGCGCTTCCGTCCTGAGCGCGGACGCCGGCGCCGGGGTCACGAGGACGGTGAACAGTTGGCTGACCGCGCGCCCGTTGTCCGGTCCGCCGGGGATCACGACCCGGAACACCTTCGTCCCCGGCACGTACACCTGGTGGACGATCGAGTAGACCGAGCCCGGCAGCACATGCCCCTTCTGCACGACGTGGTAGCCCGTGCCCATCGCGTTCTGGCGCTCCAGGTAGATCACGTGCCCGGTGTGGTCCGGCGCGACCGTGCCTTTGAATTCCAGCGCCTGCCCGGCTTTGATCGTCGTGGCCGAGACTTCGGTGGTGAGCACGTCTTTGACGCCCTCATACAGCACCGCTGACTTCTGCCCGGCGCCCCTGACTCTGTACAGGGTGCTGCTCACCGGCGTCTGCGCCGGGAAGCTGTAGGCGCCGCCGGCGCCGGTATTGGCCTGCGCGACCGGGGCGAAGCCCTGCTGGTGGACGGTCCGCGCCAGCAGCGTGACAGTCTGCGGCGTCGTGGCACCCGCGAGCACGCCCGAGATCATCACCGACTGCCCATACGAGATTGGGTCAGGTGAAGCGTTGATCGTCAGATTCGCGTTCTGCGCCTGTGAGATCTCGTACTCGAGTTCGTTCGACGGGCTCGGCACGTTCAGGCCGTCGCTGCGAACGAGCACGCGGATGCTGGCGTCACCGGGCACGCGGAAGATGTGCGGGATCGAGAAGGTCCCGCCCGCCATCACCTGGCCGATTCCGATCCGATGCCATTCCTCGCCGGTCGTGGCGTTCTCGCGCTGCAGGATCACGCGCGCGCCGACGTCGGCCGTGCTGGGGCTGATCGTGCCGGTGAACGTCTCCCGATGCGGCGCCCCCGTTTCGACCACGCCGCCTTCCGCCACGCCCGCGAGCGGGTTGAGCGTCACCTGGAGCGCGACTCGCAGCCGCTTACGACCGCTCTGGGCTCCGTGCGAGCGCACGTAGAAGCTCGTGTTCGTGTTCTCTGGCGCGGTCTTGAATTGGTAGAAGCCGCTCGTTTCCGTTGTAGTGCTCTGTACGGGAACGAAGCCCGCGGTGCCGGCGGCGTGCGCGTACAGCTCGACTGGCTGTCCGCTGGTCTTCACGGAAGGACCACACTCGACGCGGCCCTTGACGGTGGCCGATTCCCCGGCGGTGATTTGCCGTTCCGCGATGCTTTCGATGTTGATCCGGCAGCGGCCAAAGGGGCTCGAGTGCTTGTGAGCCGAGGCGGCGGCCGGAGCCAGCACGAGCAGTGAGGTCACGGCCGCGACGGCTGGAATCAGTTTATGAAGACGCATGGTGCGTTCCTCCAGTTGGGTTGAGTGCACATCCACGCCTATGACTGGTCGTCCACCCTAAAGGTTGGGCAGTTGTTCTTCTTCGACGAGATTCTTTTTCGGACGGACTTTCCCTGAGCCTGTTCCGCCCGCTGTTTCGCCGGTCTCTGTGCCTGAGCCGGTCTTTCCCGAACTGGTTTTCCCGTTGCCGCCACCAGTACTGGTTTTTCCGCCGCTGGCACCTGAGCTGGCTTTTCCGGTGCCAGTTTTGCCCGAGCCGGTAGTTGAACCAGCATTTTCTGTACCGGCATTTTCCTTGCCGCCCCCTGGCTTGCCTGTCCCGGAGCTGCCCGTACCTGATTTCCCCGTTCCTGTGCCAGTGCCAGTTTTGCCCGAGCCGGTTTTCCCTGTGCCGCTGCCTGTGCCCGTACCTGTGCCCGTGGTGCCAGTGCTGATGCCTGTTGGTGTGGGATGGCGTGGTTTGTGCGCTTCAGGGGAAGTGCTCCCCGTGGTGGTGGTGGTTTCAGCCGGCGCGCCAGCTGTGCCGGAGGCCGGAGTGGTGTGGGTTTTGCGATGAGGGAGGTGCGCCGGCACTGGCGTCACGGGCGGCGTTGATGCTGTGGAAGGTTTGGGTGCGGCCAGGCGACGGCGTTCGAGCGCTTCGCGCCGGGCACGCCGTTGTGCCGCAAGCTGTCGTCGAAGAAGCGCCTCGCGGCGCAGGAGTGCTCTGCGGCGAAGAAGTGCCTCGCGACGTAAGAGCGCCCGGCGGCGACGTAGTGCTCTGCGGCGCAGTAGCGCCCGCCGCCGACGGAGCGCGGCGCGATGCTTTGCCTGTGCGTCTGGACCGCTTTCCACGCCGCTCTTGTCCTGTCCAGGTGTCACCGCGGGCTGCTGTCCCGAACCGCTGAGCGCCGCACCACTCGGTGTGGACGTGCCCGGCGTGAGCGTTGCGGTAGGCGTGAGGAGCTGGCTCGCGCCGCCGAGGCCCGACAGTTGCACGGCTGGTTCGCTGCCTGGAACGCCGGCTGTGCCGGCGTTGTCGGCCGGCGCGAGCGCGCTCGGCGATCCCGGGACCAGCGCCGAGGGTGAGCTGGAGTAGGCGATGTCTGTGGCCGAGATTCGCCGCCCCTTGGTGCCGACGAAGGCGAGCTGTGAGCGAGTGGCCCTGTGTGGCCTCGAGTGTGCCTCCCGGTTGTGAACCGTCACCGCACCGGCTGTTGCCAGAGCAACGACCGCGCCGCTGACAGCGAGCTTGGTGATCACTCCGCCACCGACGAGCGCGCCGATGCCAGTGCCGCCTCCCGCTACCGCGCCCGCACCGACCGCCGTGCTCGTCGCGGCTGTGCTCGCCACTGTCCCCGTCGCGGCGATCCCCGTCCCGCCGGTGGCTGTGGCTCCTACGCCAGCCCCGCCAGTCCCAGCCCCAGCGCCCCCGATGCTCGCCGCTCCGCCCGCGTGTGCCGCTCCGTGGCCGAGGATCGCGGCCGCGAGTCCCGCGCTGGGCAGTACCGGCAGCACGGCCGCGAGTGACTGGTGCTGGGTGTTGAGCGCAAGCTGGAAGTCCTGGCAGCCGACGCACAGCTTCAGATGCCGGCGCAGCGGTCCGCGGCGCAGTTCGCCACCGCGGGCCACCGCGAGCTGTTCGCGAATGTCTTGACAGGATGCGCCCAGCGCGTCTCGGTCAGCGATCAGGGCGGTGCGCGCCTGGTAGACGAGCGCCTTGACCTTGCTCACTTCGCACCCCACGATCGTGGCGATCGCCTGGTGTGAGAGATCGTCGAGCTCGGCCAGCAGCAGCGCTGTGCGCTGGTCCTCGGGTAGGCGGCCGATCCCCGCGACCAGCTCGCGCAGATCCTCCCGCTCGCGCACCTCCTCGGATAGGCCTGCAAGCGAGGGTGTGCGATCGTCGAGCGGCGTGGTGGACCGGCGGGCGGCGATCGCCGATAGGCAGCAGTTACGCGCGATCGCGTACAGCCACGGGCGCAGTTCACGCGGTGGAGAGCTGCTGAGTAGCGCTTTATGCGCTCTGATGAATGCCTGCTGGAGCGCGTCCTCGGCCTCGTCCTGGTTTGAGAGCATGTGCCGGCAGTAGGAGAGCAGCGGCGCGTGGTGGCGCTTGAAGATCGCCTCGAAGGCCCGCTCGTCGCCGCCCTGCATGCGTCGCACGAGCGCGGCATCATCGGGCCGGAAATGAGTGCCCAGGTCGATCCGAGGCGCGGATTGCCGTTCAGCTGTAAGCATGGCTCACCAGTCACCCTTCGGCGCGCGCGCTGGCGGACTGTAGGAGGCATACACCCGCATCACCGCTAAAACCCCCCGCAAGTTGGCGAGTTGCGTTTGCTGGACTTCCCACCTGGCTCGGGGTTGTCCCATCTAGCTCAGCCGCCGATGCCGTGCGAGACGCCGTTACAGTTGACCGGCGCGGGCAAGGGAACATTGCGCCGGAGTAGCTCAGCTGGTAGAGCGCCTGTCTTGTAAACAGGGGGTCAGGGGTTCGAGTCCCCTCTCCGGCTCTTTAGCACCAAGAAGACATAAATCGTGCGAATGCATGGCGCTTAAGCGCGTCTGAGGTCTTATCAGCGCGACTCGGCCA
>Ga0116214_1000065_pt1 | contig 58887 bp, 54 predicted proteins | sample Sb_taG_FD_88964 | JGI IMG/M metagenome (GOLD analysis project Ga0116214, IMG submission 88964) | Peat soil microbial communities from Weissenstadt, Germany - Sb_50d_1_NS metaG | ecosystem: Environmental > Terrestrial > Soil > Wetlands > Peat | place: Germany: Weissenstadt | collected 2010-09-21
CACTCCTACTTGTCCAGTCCCCGCTGGCGCAGAAAGCGCTGGAATTCGCGGGCGAGGGTGTCTCCCGAGGGAACGTCTTTGAGGAAGAGCTCATCCTCACTTTCGGCGGCCTGCTCCAATCGTTCGACGAATGCCTGAATGTCGGGGTCGCTCTGGACGGCGAGCCCGACTTGGCGCTCGTAGTCGGCGGTCGCCGACTCAAGGGCAGAGACGTCGATCGAGACCCCGATCAGCCCTTCCATTCTGCGCACCAGGGCAAGCGCCGCCTTGGGGTTGGCGGCCGCGGCCACATAGTGGGGGACGCCTGCCCACAGGCTCGCCGAGGGTAGCCCCGCCTCCGCGCAGGCGCTGTGCAGAACGCCGACGATCCCGGTGGGTCCCTCGTAGGTGGAGGACTCCATTCCCAGGCGCTCGAGGAGCGATGGATCGGAGGTATATCCGGTCATCGTCACCGGGCGAGTGTGGGGCACGTCGGCGAGGAGCGCGCCGAGCGAGACGACCATCTGCACGCCGAGCGCTTCGGCGAGGTCGACGAGGTGCGAGCTAAAGGCGCGCCAGCGCATCGATGGCTCAACGCCCTGGACGAGCACGAGGTCACGCGACGCTCGCGGGGCGGGTGCTTCGAACACCTCGACCGTGGGCCAGACGATCTCCCGACCGCCGCCTGCGGCGGCGGTGCCCCCGCCCTCGGCGTACCGAATGCATGGGCGGTTGGCCTGGAAATCGTAGAACTCCTCGGAGTCTATCCGCGCGAAACGGCGGGCGTCCAGCGCCGAGGCGAGGAAGGAGACTGCGCTCGAAGCGGCGTCGCCGGCGTCGTTCCAGCCCCGAAACGCGCACACCATCGCTGGGGCCCTGAGGCCATCGGGACGGCGGTCCCAGATGAGGGGCTGCATCCGAACCACCGTACATCATGCGTGTATGCCCTCCGCCACAAGCCGCCCATGTGAGGATGTCTCCGTCGCGTCTGTTTCCGTCTCCGGAGCCACTCCGTTCGAGGCAACTCAGACAGTTGCGACCTTGCGCTCTGAGGATGAGGTAGACGGTGTGTTCGCGTGTACGCGCAAGGAAAGACAGGTCTCCCGGGCGGGCACTCCATATCTGACGATTGAGCTGCGCGACAGCACGGGGACGATCGTTGCACGTGCGTTCCGTGATGCCGACGTGCTCGCTGGGCGTTTCCAGCGGGGCGAGCTGGTGCGGGTGCGCGGGCGTGTGGCGCGCTTTCGCGATGAGCTGCAGATCGAGGTTCGCACGATCGCGCGCGCCGATGACACAGACGCTGAGGCCGACCCAGCGCACTTCTTGCCGGTTGCCTACCGTGACATCGGTGAGCTCGAGGGTTTCCTCGAGCACCTTGTGCGGGAGGTGTACGAACCAGGGCTGAAGGCGCTGCTGGAGCGGATGTTCGGCGACGGGAAGCTGCGTGTGGAGATTCGCCGCGCGCCCTGCTCGGTGCCCGCATCGGGATCTGGTTCTCGCCCACCCGGCGCTGGGCGCTCGATGTCCAACAACCACCACGCCTACCTGGGTGGCCTCTTGGAGCACACGGTCGCGGTGGCGACAATGGCGCTCGAGCTGTGCACGCTGCATCCGCGGCTGGATCGCGATCTGCTGCTGAGCGCGGCGATCGTGCACGACCTCGGCAAGACGCGCGAGTTCACCTACGGCGCCGAGATCGAGCACAGCCGGGAGGGCCGGCTGCTGGGGCATATCGAGCTGGGCCTGCGATTGATCGCGGGGTACGTTCCGCACGCCCTGGATGCCGAGCGGAGGCTTGCGCTCGAGCACTGCGTGATGCTGCACCACGGCGCCGACGCGGCTGCCGGGCAGCGGTTTGCTTCGCCCGAGGCGCTCGCGCTCTACAGGTTGAACACGCTCGATGCCCAGGTAAAGGGCGCGTTTGAGCAACACGTGTTTCGTTAAAGAGCGTTTGAGTCGATCGAGCAGGGTCTCTGACCGATCAAGCGGCGCATGCGGATTGCCGATATGACTGTGATGGGCGATAGCGCCACCACAGCGGTGCCTCCACCGGGCGCACCCCCCTCTGACGTATCACCCCCGGACACCCCCCGCCTGGTTGGATCCGAGCGGGAGGGAGCCGAGCGGCGGGGTCCTGAGCGCCAGCGCTCCAATACGGGTCAAGGCAACGGTTTGCACCCGCCTCACCGCTCGGGGCGTTCCACGAGGATGATCGGGGAAGTGGTCGTGGACCTCGGGTTCGCCGACCGCCAGAAGGTCGAGGAGGCGGTGGCGGTCGCCCGCGCGCAGGGCAGACCCACGGGCCAGGTGCTGGTCGAGCAGGGCGTGCTGCGCCAGGACCAGCTCGCTCGCGTAGTGGCCGAGCGCTTCGGCTTGGACTATGTCGATTTGGCGGTTTACGAGCCCGACATGGGGGCGGTCGCCCTACTCAGTCACGAGGCCGCCAAGCGCTATCAGGCGGTGCCGGTCGGCTTCACCGACGACGGGGCGCTGCTGCTGGCGATGGCGGATCCGACGAACGTACTGACGATCGACGACATTGCGATGATGACCGGCCGGCGGGTGAGGGTGGCGGCGGCTTCGGTGGAGGACCTGAACCTCTTGCTGGCGCGGCTGGCGCGGATGGACGAGTCGATCGAGGACATCCTCGACGAGGGAGAGGAGGCCGACAGCGAACCCGACCTGCTGGTGGACGAGGCCGACCGCGACGCGCCGATCATCAAGCTGGTGCACTCGATCGTCGCCCAGGCCGTGCAGCAGGGCGCGTCAGATATTCACGTGAACCCCGAAGAGGGGGACACGCGCGTGCTGGTCCGCGTCGACGGCGTGCTGTATCCGGCCGCCACCATCAAGCGCAGGATGGCGATGGGTGTGGTGTCGCGCATCAAGATCATGGCCGACCTGGATATCTCCGAGAAGCGCATGCCACAAGACGGCCGCTTCGCGTTGACGGTCGACGGACGGCGGGTTGACATCCGCGTGGTGACGCTGCCGCTCGTGCACGGCGAGGGGGTTGTGATGCGCATCCTCGACAAGGGGGTCGTGGTGCAGGGCCTGGAGTCACTGGGTATGCAGGTGGACGAGCTGGAGCGGTTCGAACGCGCGATCCACAGGCCGAACGGCGCGGTGCTCGTGACAGGACCGACGGGCTCGGGCAAGTCGACCACGCTGTACGCCGCGCTGAACGTGCTGAACGACGGCGAGCGAAGCATCCTCACGATCGAGGATCCAGTGGAGCAGCGGATCCACGGCGTCAAGCAGATGCAGATCGCCCCGAAGGCCGGTGTGACGTTTGACGTTGGGTTGCGCTCGATGTTGCGTGCCGATCCCGACGTGATCATGGTCGGCGAGATCCGCGATCGCGAGACGGCGCACATCGCGATCGAGGCAGCGCTGACCGGCCACCTTGTGCTTTCGACGCTCCACACGCGTGACGCGCCGAGCGCATTGGGGCGGCTGATTGACATGGGCATCGAGCCGTTCTTGGTGTCATCGGCGATCGACTGCATCGTCGCCCAGCGTCTGGTGCGGATGCTGTGCAAGCACTGCAAGCGCGTGCAGAAGGTCTCCGAGTCCGTGCTCGCCGAGCATGGCCTGACCGGCGCCGAGCCATATGAGCCGGTGGGGTGCTCGCGCTGCAGTGGCTCGGGCTACCGCGGCCGGGTGGGGCTTTACGAGGTGATGTCGGTGAGCGAGGAGATCCGCGGGCTGATCCTCGAGCGCGCCTCGGTCGACGACATGGTCGCGGTCGCTGTGCGCCAGGGGATGCTGCGCCTACGCGACGACGGCTTGCAGAAGGTGCGCGAGGGGCTGACGTCGATTGCCGAGATCGAACGGATGACGAGCAGCCTGCTTTAGCCGGCTTTAGCCGGCCTTAGCCGGGCAAGAGCAGCGAGATCCGCAGCGCGCCGGCGGGGAAGGCAACGCCCGAGAATGAGTAGGCCTCATAGGCACGACCGCGGTAGGTGACAGCCCCGCGGTCTGGCACGGTTTCAGGGCCCGGGTCGAGTGTGCCCATGACCTGGCGCCCCCCGGTGCGCATCAGGACTTCGGCGCCGGTGAACAGGTGGGCGAGCTTGAGGTAGCCGGCGTCGTCCTGAATCGCCATCGCGAAGTGCCCGACGACGCGCCCATTGCTGCGTAGCGTGCCGTGGACTGGCGCGAGCACGAAGGGGCCGCCGACGTCGACGAGCAGCCGCTGATGGATTCCCGATTTCTCGATCGTGACGCGCACGCGCACAACATGGATGTGCTGTGCGAAGAAGCCTTCTATCGCGGTCCGGGTGGCCGCGACGTTGGCGGCGGCGACGGCGCGCTGGAAGGAGGCCGAGCTCTCCAGGTAGCGGAGGGTGGCGGAGACGTCCGGGCTGTGCAGCTCCTCTCCATAGATACGTTCGCCGACCTGACCGAGTGTTTCCACCCGTGTCTGGGCCGGCGATCCGGGGCAGGAGATCGTCGCGGACGGCACGAGCAGCACGATCCGCAGCGGGCTGGACGGGTAGACGGCGCCCGGAAGCGTGAACGACTGGTAGCTGTGGCCGGCGAGTGTGAGTGGTCCTTCATTGGGGGCGCTCGTGGGAGGGGTGCCACCGATCGTGCCGGCCAGCCGGTGGTTGCCGGGGGCGCCGCTGGCGGAGCCAGTCCTCAGCAACACCTGCGCGCCGGTGACCTGCTGGACGACTTGCAGATAGCTGTGGTCGGACTGGGTCGAGAGGATGAAGGTGGCGGACGTGCCCGGGATCGAGCCGTGGACGGGCGCGATCGCGGGGCCGGAGCCCGTCTGCGCGAACACGCGCCCGCCGCGCAAGACCTCGACGCGGACAATCTGGCCGAGTAACAGCGCCTGCAGCGCGGCGTGGGCGGCGGTGGCGTTGCCGCTGTCGATGGCCGCGGCAAGGGCAGTTGAGTTCTGCACGCGATGCACCGCCTGTGTGACATCGCCGCCGGTGGCCGCCTCGTGATAGATGCGTGTGGCGACCTCGCCGAGCGTGCTGGCGACCGTGGCGGCGCAGCTTACGGCGGACGCGGGCGACGTCGCGGAAGAGCCACCGCTGGAAGAGCCACCGCTGGTGCCCGTGACGGCAAGCGCCGTAGCCGTCGAGGCACCGTGTGTGGCCGAGCCACAGCCGGCGAGCAGTCCAAGCGCCAGAAGCAGAGATAGGAGCCGGCCAAGACGCCGGCTCCTATCCAGGATGAAGGGGGGGCTGCCTTGAGATCTCACTCTCCCAAGGTTAGGCCCGTGTGGTCAGGGTCGTGTCAGACGCCCTTACTCTTACGACTTTTTCTTGCCTCCCTTCTTGTTGTTGCCCGCCTTCTTGCTGCCTTTCTTGCCTTTGGCGGGCTTGACCGGCTTGGGGTTCAGCCGAGTGTTGCCCGAGGAGGCGTCCGGCGGACAGCCTTTCGGGCGGCCCAAATCGAATGGCCCGGAGATTGCCTGGGTGACGACGCCCTTTTCCAGATACGCATAGGCGACCGTCAGCAGCGGATCGACGCGCGGCTCCTTGCACAGCTTCGTGCCGATCGAGAACTGGCCGGTGATCGTCTCGTACCCCGCCTTTGCCGAGCCCACGCAATTAAGCGCGTAGCCGGGGAATTCTCCGGCGCAGGAGAACGTGTCGGTCAGCGGCTTGCCGGTCGCATTGGAGGTCACCGCCGGCTGGCCCTGGACCCCGGTTACGGGGACCTGCGACTGCATCTGGTAGCCGGTGATCGGACCGGTGCAGTAGAACGTGTACTTCACCTGCTGTTCTTCGTTGCCCGCTTCGGGTTCGCCGGCGGCGATGCTACCGAGGCAGTTGGCGTTGTTGGGGTTGGTTTCTTCGGCGTGGCCGATCGCCGGAGTCGCAAGCGACAGGGCGAGGTAGCCCACGATCGCGGCGAGCCACCATGTCGCTTTGCGGTGGGCTGCTGGAAATGCGTGCAACGGGGGTCTCCGTTCGTTGGTTGATGGGTCTGTCATCGCCGCAAGAGCTTTTCGAGGCTCTGCTTCGGTGCAGTGGGGGTGAAGGTCGCCGAGGACTTGACGCCGGCCTTCGCAAACGGCGAGATCAGCAGCACGCCGGCGGGCGGCTGAGAGGTGAGCGTCGCGGTCGCCGTGCCCGCCGGCAGGCCGGTCGCGGTCGCGGAGGTGATCGACGCGAAGGTGACGACGATCAGACCGTTTTCGCGGTAGGCCGCCGTGGAGGTGATCGTAGGGAGCGAAGCCTTCAGGAATTCGTCGGCCACGCTCAGCGCGCCGGGTGTGTCCGGCGCACAGCCCGCGCTGGCGGCGCCTTCAGAGCAGGGGGGCTGGACGATCGTGTCAAGCAGTTGTGGCGGCATGCCGGCGATCAGCGCCGCATCACTCGCGAACGCGCTCCCATCGAGCGCCGACCAGCTGTTCAGCAGCGTGCCGGCAGGCACGGCTTGGTCGTCGATGTAGGGGGCGGCCGACGGCTGTGCGGCCGCTTCCGCGAAGCTGGAGCCCGCGAGCTCCATCAGCCAGACTTTCGTGACCGGCGCCACGCTTCTGGCTTTCGTCTTGTGAGTGCTCGTCGGAGTCGTCGAGGAGGGCGTCGTCGTTCCCGGTTCGCCGGAGGGCGTCGGGGACGCAGCGGCGCTCGTTGAGCGTTTGACGTGTTTCCTGCGCCCTGCGCCTGCACTCGCCTTCTCGGCTGAGGGCGTCGGCTGCGGCGTGACCGCCGGCGGCTGCACCGTGGCGGCGCTCGATCTAGCGCGGGCACCGGTCAGTCCGGGAAGCAGGGGCGCGAGCTGGCCCACGGCGAATGAGGCGCTGGGGGCTGGGCCGATCGCGGCGCCCGCAACGACGCCGATGGCGAGCATCGCGGCGGCGAGCGCAACGGTCGCGCGTGGCGAGGGCACGCGTAGGACGCCCGGCGCCGGGGGTGGGAAGGTCTGCGCGGGCGGCGCATCGGCTCGGGTGACGCGGGCCGAGAACGCGCCGGTCAGCGGCGTGCCGCCAGGGGATGTGGGGGTGTCGTGGTTGTTGCTCATCGTTGTGGACGGGTCAGGGCGGCGGTGATCGCCGGCCTTCGGTGGGATTTTCTCATAAAATACCTAATATCGATCAAGTCTATGCAGAATATGCTAGATTCGCTCGACCAAGTTGTCAACCATCCGAAACGGAGCCCCTGTCCATGAACGCAATACGTCGCCGTCTCTCCGTCGCCCTCGCGGTGACCGGTGTGCTCGGAGTTGCGGCGCCTGCGGCCGCCAACGCCACCGCACTGGTCACCATCAGTGGCGCGACGTCCTCCTATCCGCTCGTGTCGCTGCTCGCGGCCAAGTACGTGAAGCTGCACCCGCACAAGATCAGGTTCAAGATCACCCAGGGCGGCACGACCGTCGGCCTCAACGACGTCAAAGCCGGACACGTGACGATCGCCGACGTCGCCCAGGAACCGACGAGCGCTGACGCGGGCCTCGACTTCTACCCGATCGCCAAGTACGCGATCTGCGTCGTCACCAACAAGTCCAACCCAGTCAGCAACCTCACCGCGGCGCAGATCACCTCCATCTTCACCGGCAAGACGAAGGAATGGAGCTCGGCGCTCAGCGGCGCGACCGCCACCGGTCCGATCAACGTGTTCACCCGCACGTCCGTTGCGGGTGTGCTCACGAGCTTCAAGTCGCTGCTGCTCGAAGGCAAGAGCGTCGTCTCCAGCGCCACCGAAGAGGCTACCGAGGGACTGATGCGCCAGGCCGTCGAAAGCGCGCCTACGGGGATCGGCTTCCTGTCCAACTACCAGGCCAACAAAGGCGGCTTGAACGTCGCGAGCGTCGGCGGCGTAGCCTGCAACCAGACGACTGCCGCCTCAGGGCAGTACCCGGGCGTGTCGGTCTTCTTCGAGGTCACCAAAGGTCCCGCCACGGGAGGCGCCGCGGCGTTCATCAACTGGATCGACAAGTCGGCGCCCGCCAAGAAAATCATCGAAAGCCAGTGGGTTCCGGTCCCGGCCAGTTGATCGGCTGAGTAACCCCGACCGAGAGTGACTGGCATGGCCCTGGAGCGGCTGAAAAAGCCCTGGCCTGACCACCGCGCCGAGCGATTGCTCGGCGCGGTGTCGCTTTCGGTCGGCGTCGTGATCATCGCGATGATCGTGTTCGTCACGATCCGCGCGTGGCCGATCTTTCAGCACAATGGCTTGAGCTGGCTATTCGATGCCCACCCACCCGCGAGCCTCGAAGGCGAGGTATCGAGGATGAGCGCCGCGTCGTCCAGCCCGACGGCCGGCGACTACACGCTGAGCGCGTGGCCGGTGATCTACGGCACGCTGCTGACGACCGGCATGGCCGTGGTGCTGGGTCTCGTGCTGGCACTGCTGTCGTCGATCTTTATCGTCGAGCTGGCACCCGCGCGGGTCACGAGGGTCGTGATCCCGGTCGTACGCCTGCTGGCGTCGGTTCCGTCGGTGATCTATGGCCTGATTGGCATCCTCGTGCTCGTGCCCTACGTGGGCAACCACCTGGTCACCGAGCAGCAACGCAAGTCGATCCAAGGCACGGCCCAGCTGACCGGCGAAAGTCTTCTGGTGACGGTCGTGATCCTCACGGTGATGATCACGCCGATCATGATCGCGCTGATCTGCGAGGCACTCTCATCGGTCCCCTCCTCGTGGCGCGAGGGCGCGATCGCGCTCGGGCTCAACCCGCTGCGCGCGGTGCGCGCAGTGACGCTCAAGGCGGTCCGTCCGGCGATCGTCGCCGCGGCGGTGCTCGCGACCGCGCGCGCGCTGGGCGAGGCGGTGATGATCTCGATGGTCTCCGGCGGGAAGTTCTTCTCCCCGAGACTGGGCGACGGCGTCGTGTTCTTCTACGAGCCGCTGCGAACGCTCGCGTCGACGATCGTCGACTACCGCGAAGGATTGAGCTCGCCGCCGCTCGGTGCGACGATCTACGCGGTCGCATTCCTGCTGCTGTTCGCCGCGTTCGTGCTGTCCGTCTCGGGCTATCTCGTCAAGCTGCCGCTGCGCAAGTACCAAACACGCGGATGAGCACGACCGTCGCGACAGCATCCAGCGGGCGCGGACGGCGCTCCTCGCCGATGAGCTGGCGCTGGGGGGACAGGCTGGTGCTCGTGCTCGCGTGGCTCGCGGGGATCCTGCTGTGCGTGCTCGCCGCCGCGATCGTCCTCTATATGGGCTACCGCGGGATCCAGTACCTGCGCCCCGACTCGATCTTCAGTCGTCCGCAGCTCAGCACCGACCAGTCCGGCACCGGTGGCTTCCTCGACCCGTTGCTTGGCACGCTGCTGTTGACGGCGATCGGGGTCGCGCTCGCGCTGCCGCTCGGGGTGGCGTGCGCGGTATGGATGACCGAGTACGGGCGTCCGGGTTGGCTCGCGCGCATCGTCGAGTCGAGCATCGAGATCGTCGCCGGCACGCCCGACATCGTGATCGCGATCTTCGGCCTCGCGGTCTTCCAGGTGTCGCTGCTCGCGCCGTTCTCGTTCACCTCCGAAGGCGGCGGCGTCTACGGCCGCTCGTTCATCGCCGCCGGAGCGATGATGTCGCTGCTCGCACTGCCGCCGCTGTACGCGGCCAGCAGGGACGGGCTGCTGGCGGTGCCCGGGCACATGCGCGAGGCGGCGTTCGCACTCGGCAAGACGCGCATCACGACGATCCGGCGCGTGCTCGTCCCCAACGTGCGCTCGAACATCGCCACCGGCGTCACGCTCGGCATCAGCCGCATCATCGGCTCGACCGCGATCGTGCTGATCCTGCTGGGCGGCTTCCTGCGCTTCGAACCGCAGGGGTCGGCTCCCGCCATCGACCTCCTGCGTGGAACGGGCTCGTCGCTGACGAGCTACATCTACTACAACTCCCCCGCCGGCGAAGGCGCAGCGCCGCAGAAGGCCTACGCGGCCGCCTTCGTGCTGCTGATCTTCGTGCTGGCGCTGAACCTGATCGTCGAACGGATCGGTCGCGCGCACGCTAGTTCGACCGGGCTTACCACCACCGCCGGGGTCGTGTAGGCGCGGCATCCTGGCAGGCCTTCCCAATTGCTTGGGAACCCGCTAATCTCAGTGGTCCGATGATCAATGTCGAGTCGATGGAGATAGTGCTCAATGAGCTCTAATGAGATGGTCCTCGATCCTTGGAGCTTCGCGAGCGACGGCGACGAGCAGCTGGTGGAGAGCGAGCCGCTGCGGAGCCAGGCGCAACCGAGCGAGCTGCTGAGTCAGGACGCAGCGGTGCCTCCCGTGCGTACGATCGTCCTCGACCGCCCGCCCGAGCCGGTCCGGCCCCCGGAGCAGCGCCAGGCGCTGCGGCCGGCCGTCAACACCGCCGGCCACGAGCGCCTGCGACTGGAGGAGGTCAGCGTCTCCTATGGCGGCGCCAGCAGCCTCGGTCGACGCGGCGCCAACGCCGTGCGCTCGGTCTCTCTCTCGATCCACCAGGGCGAGGTGCTGGCTCTGATCGGACCCTCCGGGTGCGGCAAGACCACGCTGCTGCGCACCATGAACCGGCTCACCGAGCTGACGCCGGGCGCCTGTCGCGGCGGGCGAATCCTGCTCGACGGCGAGGACATCCACGAGCTCGTGGACACGACGCTGCGCTCGCGCGTGGCGATGGTCTTCCAGCAGCCAAACCCCTTTCCGATGTCGATCTTCGACAACGTCGCATTCGCGCTGCGCGAGCAGGGCCGCAAGCGCCCCGGGCGCCGCGAGCTCGAGCCGCTCGTGATCGACGCCCTGCGCAGGGCAGGCCTCTATGACGAGGTCGCTGGCGACCTCGACCGTCCGGCGCTGCGCCTCTCCGGCGGCCAGCAGCAGCGCCTGTGCATCGCGCGTGCGATCGCGCGGCGGCCGGAGGTGCTGTTGATGGACGAGCCGTGCAGCGCCCTCGACCCGATCTCCACGGGCATCATCGAGGAGTTGATCGGCGAACTGCGCCGCGACCTCGCGGTCGTGATCGTCACCCACAACCTCGCCCAGGCGCACAGGGTCGCTGACAAGGTCGCGTTCATGTACCTCGGCGACCTGATCGAGTACGGGACGACGGCGGACCTGTTCGAGGATCCGCGCGCGGAGCGCACGCGCGAATACGTGCGTGGAGCCTTCGGATGAGACCCTCGCGATGAGCCTCGCCCCCGTGCCCTCCGAGAGCGTCACGTGCGCGAACTGCTCGGCCCCACTCGTCGCAGACCAGCGCTACTGCCTATCGTGCGGGCAGCCGTGCTCGCCGGTGCGACTCGCGTTCCTCGACGTGCTCGAGACCGAGCGCCAACCACAGCTCGGCGCGGGCGCCGTAAGCACGATGCCCGTCGCTTATACGCCCTACCTCGAGCCAGCGGCAGGACCCGCATGGCTGCGACGCTACGCGCCGCTGTTCGGCGTCGCCTCGGTGCTGCTGCTCGCGATGCTCATCGGCCTGCTCGTCGGCCACTGGGTGAGCGGGAGCAAAGGCGCGAGCGGCCCGACGATCGTCAAAGTCGAAGGTCTCGCCGGCACGCCGCTGGCGGCGACCGGCACGGCTACGCCCATAACGCCTATTACGCCGACGAGCACCGCGCCGAGCAAATCCGCCACCTCGACGAAGAGCGAAGAAGAAAAAGAACAGGCCGAAGCGAAGGCGGAAGAAAAGGCCGAAGAAAAAGCCCCGGCGAAAGCGGCCCCGGCCAAAGAACTCGACACCAAGGCCGCGAGCAAACTCGAACACTCGACGGGCAAGGCGAAAGAGAAGGAACTCAACAACCTCACGACGGCCCCGATAGCGGTCAAATGAGCGCACACGGCGGCAACGGCACGAATCCGTCCGCATCGGCCGAGTCCGCGTCGGCGGCCACGGGCGGGATCGTCCTGCCCGCCGGCGGGCTGCCCGCGCCGGCCAGCTCGATGTCAGAGCTGCGCCAGCGGCGGCTGGAGCTGGCCGAGCAGGTCGCCGCGCTCACATGGGATCTGGGTGGGCTCACGTACGAGATGGCCGTTCGTGACCACTACCGCCTTGACGTACTCGCCCGCCGAGCTGCCGAGCTGCAGGAGGCTGACGCCCAGCTGGGTGAGGTGCAGCGGCTGCTGTCCACCGCTGAGGCCGGTGTCCATGGTCAGTGCCGCTCGTGTGGCGCGGTGCACAGCCGTGGAGCTGCCTACTGCTGGCATTGCGGCGCCGGCCTGCTGGAGGAGGCGTGTCCGTCGGTTCTGGGCGAGTCAGGCTCTTCAACCTGATCGCATAACGTGGGTCCGCGTGAGGCGCTTTCCGCATGTGCTTTTGTCTTTTAGCCCGGCACTCGGAGCGGCGATCCTGCTCGCGGGAGCAGCCTTCGCGCCGAGCCGTGCATCACCCTCTGGGGTAGCAGTCGTCCGAGCCCGTTCAGGCGCCGCGCCGCGCGAAGGCTCGTGTCCGATCTTCCCTGCTAACAATCCGCTCAACCAGGACATCTCGCATGCTCCGGTCGATCCGCACTCGGCGGCTTATATAGCCGCGATTGGCGCGGGCGGACACCTGCACCCCGACTTCGGCACGAACCCGAGCTATGGCATTCCCTACACGGTCGTCGGCCCCCATCAACGCAAGGTGCCGATCAAGTTCACCGAATTCGGCGAAGAATCGAATCCCGGTCCCTATCCGGTCCCTCCTGAGGCACCGGTCGAGGGAGCAGGTGAAGAAGGTGATCGCCACGTGCTGGTCCTACAGCGAGGCAGCTGCAGACTGTACGAGCTGTACTCCGCGCGTCGCGACGCAGCTGGATGGGAAGCCGGCTCGGGCGCGATCTTCAACCTGTGCTCCAACGCCTTGCGTCCCGAAGGCTGGACCTCGGCCGACGCTGCCGGCTTGCCGATCTTTCCACTGCTCGTCCGCTACCCCGAGGTGCGGGCCGGGCAGATCGATCACGCCCTACGCATGACCGTAGAGCGCACGCAGCGCGGCTACATCCACCCGGCGACGCACTTCGCTTCAGACAGCTCCGACCCGGACCTGCCACCGATGGGCCTGCGTCTGCGGCTGAAGGCGAGCTTCAGCCTCGCTGGCTTGCACGGCGAGTCGCTGATCGTGCTACGCGCTTTGAAGCGCTACGGGCTGATCGTGGCCGACAACGGTTCGTCGTGGTACATCACCGGTGCGCCTGATCCTCGCTGGAACGATGAAGACCTCGAACAGATCAAGCGCGTCCCAGGATCAGCGTTCGAAGCGGTCCAGACCGGACCTATCCTCCACCGCGGTTAGGGCGGTCAGGGCTGAGGCTCAACCGGAGTGGCCGGCGGCGATGCGACCGGTTGGGCGACCGGCGGGGCCTGGACGGGCGCCTGCGGCTGCTGAGCGACAGGAGTGATCGTCGGCTGGTTGTTGGTCTCGCCGCTGATCGAATCCTTGAACTCACGCATGCCACTGCCCAGCGAGCGCCCGATCTCAGGTAAGCGCCTGGCACCGAATACGAGCAACAGGATCACGACCAAGAAGGCGATATGAATTGGGTTATCTAGTCCCATCACCCTCAGTCTACGACGTATCCAGGCGAATGGGATCACTTTTCTTTTGTCCGTCCAGCACTCGGCGCACCAGCTGTGTGGCGATCAACAGCATCAAGATGGCGAAGGCCACCCGCAGGACTGTGCCCGACAGGGCGTTTGCCAGCGCCACCCCACCCACGGCGCCTGCGATCGAGAGCACACCCATCAGCAGCGCGTCGGCCCGGCGCACGTTGCCGTAGCGGTCCTGACTGTAGGCGCCGACCAACCCGACCGGGACGATCGCCAGCAGTGAGGTGCCCTCGGCCTGGTGCTGGCTCAGGCCCACAAAGATCACGAGGCCCGGCACGAACAGCACACCTCCGCCCACGCCCAGCAGGCCTCCGAGCACGCCAGCGGCCACACCGATGATGATCGCGCCAGTCATTGCGTCAGCAGCTCGACCGCCGAAACCACCAGTACCGCGGCGAACAGCAGCGAGATCGCGCGTACGTCCAGGCGCTGCTGCAGCCATGTCCCAATCAGCACGCCGCCCACGGCGGGCACGCCAACCAGCAGCCCATCGAGGACGTGCACGTTTCCGTACACCCCCTGCACGGCGGCGGCGAAGCCGGCGATAAAGACGATCGCCGCCAGTGAGGTCCCTGTCGCCTCGCGCTCGCCATAACCCAACCAGAGCATGAGCAGCGGCACGATCACCGTTCCTCCGCCCACGCCAAACAGCCCGCTGAACAGACCAGCGGCTGTGCCGATCGCCACCAGCTTGAGCGGCCGGTCCAGCGGCCGATGTGGCGTTCGGCCGGTGGCTGAGTGCATCCTGTCAGCGGCCATGCACGGCGTGGGACCGATCAGCCACCATGCGCGCCATACTAATGCTCGTGTCCCCCGCTGCCACGCTCGTGGAGGCGCTCGAGCCGATTCGCTCCGACCCCACCCGCGCTGCGGTGCTGTTAGACATCGACGGCACCCTGGCGCCGATCGTCCGGCACGCCGCCGACGCGCAGGTGCCCGAGGCCACGCGCACGCTGCTGATCGAGATCGCCAAGCGTTATCGCGTCGTCGGCTGCGTGAGCGGCCGCCGCGCGGCCACCGCACGCCAGATCGTCGCGATCGGCACCATTGCCTATGTCGGCAACCACGGCGGCGAGCTTCTGCGTCCGGGAGCGACGCGCCCCGAGCTCGACCCAGATGTCGCCGCCTGGGCCGAACGCGTACGCGAGTTTGCCGCCCGCGTATACACCTCAGAGCACCAGCGACTGCGCGTGCGCAGCGAGGACAAGGACGCGATCGCAGCGTTCCACTGGCGCGGCGCCCCCGACGAGGAGGCTGCCGCCGCCGCGGTGAGAGGGATCGCCGAGCTGGCACTGGCCGAGGGCCTGGGGGTTCACTGGGGACGCAAGGTGCTGGAGGTGCGTCCGCCCGTGGGCCTCGACAAGGGCCTCGGTGTCGCGGCGCTGCTGCGCGGCGCCCCAGACCGCGCGGGCGCCCCTCTCGTCACCGCCGCTGTGTACGTGGGTGATGACACGACAGACCTCGACGCCTTCCGCGGGCTGCGCTCGCTCGTGCAGTCCGGCATGTTGGCCACCGCGCTGTGCGTGGCGGTCAGCTCCGATGAAGCGCCACCAGAGCTGGCGCTGGAGGCCGATCTCACAGTTGACGGCACCGGCGGCGTGCGCGAACTGCTCGAGGCGCTGCTATAGCCCGATCCAGTGCGCTTCGTCGACTTCCTCAAGACCACCGTTCTGCTCAGCGCTGGAGCGGCCACTGCGCTGGCCGCGGTCACGGTGCTCGCGGCCGGGAACCGCTCCGAGGCTCTACTCGTGCCGATCGCGGTGGGCTGGTGGGTGATCTCCGCCCTGATCGGCCTGCGCCTGGGTAGGCGGGCCGAGGCCAATCCGCCGATCGCGCGGCTGCTAGCCGGTGCGAAGGCGAGCTCCACGATGCCCGAGCACCGTCCGGGCGCAATTCTCCTCAACCGACTGTGGCCGCTCTTGGCGTTCACGCTGCTGTCCGGCGGACTGGCCTTCCTCGCTCCTCAGATACCGGGCATAGCCGCGGGTTTTGCGATTGTCTGGTCGCTTGCCTGGCGGCGCCAGGATGCGGCGGTGGCGGCGATTGAGGGACGCGACGGTGTGTGCTTCTATGTGCGCCGCACCTCCCCTGTGCGGCCGATGGCGCTGGAGCGCACTCCGGGCTTCAAGGCGCTGCGTCCCGAGCGCGTGAATGGAGCCGTCACCTGAGATGACCGACGGGGATGCGGCGGGAGTCGTCCGAGAGGCATGCTCACTCCTCCGGTCGCGCGCGACGTCCATGGATGCGGTGGACGTGCTTGTGGTTTCTCTGGGCTCGACCGGGGGGCTGCGTGCGGCCGACACCGAGTTGGCCGATTCGCTGCGGCGCGCTGGAGTGAGCGTAGTGGTCGCTCGGGCGTTGCCTCCACGCGCGGTTCGCACCCTAACCCTGACCGACCTCTCCTGGGCGCTCGCCGCCCGTCGTGCGGCTCGGGCCGAGCTGGCTCGCCGTACTCCAAGAGCGGTGATCTATTCAACTGTCACCGCCGCATTGTTTTGGCCGCGCTCGGGCGCCATCCGCTTCGACGCGCCGTCCGCGGGCAACCGGCCGGGGCGACACGGGCTATGGCAACGTCCGTTGGAGCGCTTGCGGTTGCGTCAAGCGCCACTGCTGCTTCCCTACAGCGATGGCGCTCTGCGCGAGCTGCGTGGTGGGGTCTCCCATGTCGATCGCGCGCTGGTCCTCCCGGTCGCGATCCAGGCCTCGGGACCACTGGCCGTCAACAGGGACATCGCTGCGATCACATATGCCGCGAACCCGGCGAAGAAGGGGATTGACCGCGTGCTCGATACGTGGAAGCGAGTCGGCCGGCCGTCCGAGGAGCTTGTCGTTGCCGGCATTACGCTTGAGGAGCTCAAGCGATCTGGACTGGAACTTCCGCGAGATGGCGTGCGGGTGACCGGCATGCTCGCTCCGGGGGAGTACCGAGCGCTGCTACGCCGTGCTCGGGTGTTTGTCTGCGCACCGCGCCGTGAGGACTACGGTCAAGCGCAATTGGAGGCGCTAGCCGACGGCTGTCGGCTCGTCACGACACCCGCGCCGGGGCCCTATGCGGCGTTGCCGATCGCGCGCGCCCTCGACCCGCGTCTGGTGAGTGAGGATCTTGGCGCCGCGCTGCGTGTTGCGCTGGATGACCCTGCGCCAGACTACGCCGCCCGCGCGGGAGAAGCACTGGGCTCGTTCAGGCGCGACTCGGTCGATCATCTCATCGCCAAGGAGCTATTGCCGCGGCTGCTTTCCTAGCTTCTCGAGCTGCGCCCACGACCACGTATTGGCAACGTCATGCTTGCTCAGCCACGCTCGGCGAGCGGTCGCAACTCCCCAGCGCATGTTCTGGAGCGTTTCCGCGCGGTGAGCGTCGGAGTCGATCACAATCCGCACGCCCGCGCGGACGGCGGCCCGGGCGTGCACATCGGACAGGTCGCGCCGTTTCGGGTTGGCGTTGATCTCGAGCATCGTTCCCGTCCGTGCCGCCGCGGCGAACACTGCATCGAGGTCGATCGCGTATGGCTCGCGCCGCTCGATCAGCCGGCCCGTCGGGTGGCCGATCGCGTTCACCAGTGGGTGCTCGATCGCGGTGATCATCCGCTCGGTCATCGCCCGCTCTGAGGCGCCAAAGGCCGTGTGCACACTCGCGATGACCCAGTCGAGCTCGCTCAGCAGCTCGTCCTCGTAGTCGAGTGAGCCATCGGGCAGGATGTTCACCTCGCTGCCCGCCAGTAGCTCGATGCCCTCCACGCGCGCGTTCGCCGCGCGCACCAGCTCGATCTGATGGCGCAGCTGCTCCGGCGAGACGTCGTTGCCGAAACCGTGGGAAGCCGAGTGGTCGGTGATTGCCAGATACTCATACCCGCGCTCACGCGCGGCGAGACCCATCTCCTCGATCGTGTTGCCTCCGTCGGAGGCGATCGTGTGGCTGTGCAGGTCGCCGCGGATGTCCCCGAGCTCGATCAGCTCTGGCAGACCGCTTCCCCCCTCGAGCTTTGCCGCCTCCAGCTCGCCACGATTCTCCCTCAGCTCGGGCTCTATGTAGGCAAAGCCGAGCAACGTGTAGACGTCCTCCTCGCTCACGCATGTGTGCGTGGTCCCGGTCGCGTCTTCGAGCACGCCGTACTCAGACACGTGCATGCCTTGGCGCACGGCCGCTTCGCGCAGCGCCGCGTTGTGAGGACCGGAGCCGGTGAAGTGCTGCAGCAGGTTGCCCAGCTGCTCAGGCCGCGCGATCCTCAGGTCGACCGCCATGCCCGAGTGCGTGCGCGCTCTGGCCCCCGCCTTGCCAGCCGAGCTGACCGACTCGATCTCCTCCAACTTGCCCAGGCTCTTGGCAAGCGTCGTCGGGCGGCTGGTGGTGGCGATCAGGTCGAGATCCTTGACGCTGTCGGCCTGCCGGCGAGCAGAGCCGGCGAGTTGCACATGTGTGCCAGGACCGCCGATGCGCTCGAGGCCGGCCGCCAGCGCTTCGCCTATCTCGACCGCTCTCGCCAACAGGACACGGGGTGGCGCGTGGCCGCTGGGCTGGGCCTCCATGGTCTCCAGCGCCGCGAGCACGCTCGTCTCGAACTTGGGCCCGAGTCCCCGTATGCCCCGCAACTTCTGGTTCTCGGCCGCCGCGCGCAGCGCTTGGAACGAGTCGATGCCGAGCTCCACATGCAGCAGCCGCGCACGCTTCGGCCCGAGGCCCGGAAGCCTGGTGATCTCGACCAGCCCGGGCGGGAACTTCGCCCTCAGCTTCTCCGTCGCTGGGATCGTCCCGGTCCGGTCCAGCGTCTGGATCTTCTCCTGCAGCGTCTTGCCGATCCCTGCCAGCTCGGTCGCGCGATTCTCGCGCGCCAGCGCCGCGACGGACACGGATGCCTCGCGCACCGCCTTGGCCGCGTTGCGGTAGGCCAGCACACGGTGGACGATCGCTCCGTCCAGCTCGTACAGATCTCCCAGTTCCTCGAAAGCGTCGGCGATTGCAGCGTTGGACAACTTCACTGCTATGTAGGGTACGGCGACTTATGACCGGCGCGGCGTGGCTCATCCTCCCGACCTACAACGAGGCTGAGAACGTCGAGGCCATCGTCCTCGCCGCGGGCGAGGTACTTGCTAGCGCGGCGCCCGAGGGCTTTCGCGTGCTCGTCGTCGACGATGGCTCGCCCGACGGCACGGGTGAGATCGCCGATCGTCTTGCGACTCAGCACGGCTGGGTGGAAGTGCTCCATCGCAGCGAGAAGGAAGGCATCGGCCCGGCCTATCTCGCCGGCTTCCGCCACGCCCTCGACCACGGCGCCGGGTATGTGATGGAGATGGACTCCGACTTCTCCCACGACCCCGCCGATCTTGCCCGTCTGCTGCAGGCAGTCCACGGTGACGCCGATCTGGCGCTGGGCTCACGCTACGTGCCGGGTGGCGGTGTGACCGACTGGGGGTTGTTGCGGCGCTTCGTCAGCGAGGGCGGCTCGACTTATGCGCGCCTCGTGCTTGGCCTGCATGTGCGCGATCTGACCGGCGGTTTTAAGTGCTTTCGCCGCGAGGTGCTCGAAGCGATCGACTTCGACACCGTGCGCTCCCAGGGTTATGCCTTCCAGGTCGAGCTCACCTACCGCGCCGTTCGTGCCAGCTTTAGCGTGGTCGAGGTTCCGATCGTCTTCCGTGACCGGCAGCGGGGGCAGAGCAAGATGTCGTGGCGGATCGCCGCCGAGGCGATGTGGCTCGTGCCGCTACTGCGCTTCAGGTAAAGCGCTCGCCGGCCGATGCAGAGGCGATGGACGCCTCGGCCTATGCGTTCGCCCACGGCGTGCGCCACACTCGCGCGACGTTGCGCGCGTGGCAGCGAGCTCCCGGCGCCGTGTTCGGGCGATGGGTTGCCGGCTCGGCCGTGGCCGCGACCGGCCTGCTCCTCGCCGTCTTGCTCGTTGCCTCGCTGGATGGCGGCTATCAGCAGGTCATCACCCTGCAGCCGCCGTTCGCGGTAGGCAACGGCGCCAACGTCCTCAACGTTCTACGCAGCAACATGCTTGTGCTTGCCCTGCACGCGATGGCGTGCGTCGCTGGGTTCATCGCGGGCAGCTCGTTGCCGTTGCAGGCGGAGCATCACCACGGGCTCTCGCGCTGGGTGCATGAACACGGCGGGCGTATCGCGATTGCGTTTGTCGTGTGTGCGACCACCTTCTCGCTCAGCGCGCAGGCATACTTGATCGGACATACCCTCGCCGGCGTGTCGCACTTCCTGCGGGTCTCGCCCGCGCTGCTGCTGCTGGGCGTGCTCCCGCACGCAATCCCCGAGCTGGTCGCGCTGTTCCTGCCGCTGGCTGCCTGGATCATCGCCAGCCGCCGTGGGGAGTGGGAGCAGTTGCTTGCCGCGACGTTTGTGACCGTTGCCGCAGCGGTGCCGATCCTGGTGGTCGCGGCGTTCATCGAGGTCTACATCTCCCCGCATCTGTTCACGGCGTTGACGGGCATCCACCCTCCGATCGTCCGTAACTCGGAAGGCTGGGTCGTCACGATCCACTGACGGTTGACCGGTGCGTTTGCCGTGCTTCTCCGAGATAGGCACTACACTTTGTATAGTTAGGGAGGCAAGCGATCAAGGGAGACCCCATGGCAGGCACTCTGAACCAAGTTACCGACACCAACTTCGACGCCGAGGTCATCGAGGCTGAGGGCCCTGTGCTCGTCGACTTCTGGGCGCCCTGGTGCGGTCCCTGCCGCGTCGTCGCCCCCGTGCTCGAGGAGATTGCCTCCGAGCGCCCGGACCTGCGGATCGTCAAGCTCGACATCGACGAGAACCCGCAGACCGCGGCCCGCTTCCAGGTGCTGTCGATCCCGACGATGATCCTCTTCAAGGGTGGATCACCCGTCAAGACCGTGATCGGGGCCTACCCGAAGAAGAAGCTCGAGGCGGAGCTCGAGCCCGCCCTGGCGACTGCCTGATCGGCGGTGATCTGACCGCGCGGCGGGGCGGCGCCGATAGGCTCAGCTGCGCTCTACCCGACGCAGAGCGATGGCCAGCTCCAGGGCGTCGACCTTGGTTTGCTCTGAATAGTCCATCGCGGCGGCCGCCGTGTCGTCGCCCAGCAGCAGCTTGATCGCGAGCGTCTCTCCGACCAAGTACTCACGGTGGGTGCCCGCCGCCGCGATGAGGGCAGGGTCGCCCGCGAGGGCGAGCTCGATGCGGTCCTCGACCTGTAGGCCAGCAGTCTTGCGCGCGTTTTGCACCGTGTGGACGATCTCGCGGGCGTGGCCCTCCTGGCGTAGGTCGTCGTCGATCGCCAGGTCCAGCGCGACCGCATGGGCGCCCTCGCGCTCGACGCTGTAGCCCTCAGGCGCGCGCATCGTGAGGATCACATCCTCGGCTGAGAGCATGTGCTCGCGACCTGCGACCGTTATCCCGATTCCGCCGCTCTGGTTGTCGTGACCACCCTCGCCGCGACCATCGCGGCTGCTGTCACCGCCATGGACCAGATCCCCTTCACGCACGGCCGCGGCCACCCGCGCTGGGTCCAGCGCCGCGATCGCCTCGGCCGCCAACGGCATGTCCTTGCCGAACACCGGTCCCAGCGTCCTGTAATTGGCCTTGATTTCGTAACTGCCCAGCTCCTCCGCGGCCGCCACAAAGCGCACGCGCCCGACGTTCAGCTCTTCGCGCACGATGTCCGCCAGCCGTTCGATCGCCGCACGCTCGCGGCCGTCCGCCACCACGACAGCCTCGCCCAGCGGCTGGCGCACCTTGATCTTGGCCTTGCCGCGCGCGGCCAACCCCAGACGCACTGTCTCTCTCGCGACCGCCATCGCCTCCTCCAACTGCTCGTCGCGCACCGGCAGGGCGTCGCCCGCGGGAAAGTCGCACAGGTGCACGCTCGCCAGTGAGCCGTCGAGATTGTCGTAGATCTCATCGGCGATGAACGGGCAGAAAGGTGCCAGCAGCTTTGCGACCGTCAGCAGACACTCTCGCAGCGTGGCGAAAGCAGCGTGGTCGCCGTCCCAGAAGCGCCTGCGCGAGCGGCGGACATACCAATTCGACAGCTCGTCCACGAGCTCCGCGATCGCTCTTCCGGCTGTCGTCGCGTCGTAGGCGTCCAAGCGCTCGGCGACCAACTCGGCTGTGCCGGCTGTGCGTGACAGCGCCCATCTGTCAAGGGCGTTCTCCGGGCTTGCTGCTGTCTCCGCCGAGCTCAGCTGATCCGCGCAGGTGCGCGCGTAGAGGACATAAAAGAAGTACGTAGACCACAGCTGCTTCAAAAACAGCCGCACTCCCTCGCCGATCGTCTCCTCAGAGAAGCGATATCCATCCCATGGCTGCTTCGAAGTGAAGAAGTACCAGCGGAAGGCATCGGCCCCGTACTTGTCCAGCACCTGCCACGGCTCGACGGCGTTGCCCTTGGACTTCGACATCTTCTGCCCGTCCTCGTCGAGGATCAATCCGAGGCAGACAACGTTCCGGTACGGCGCCTGATGGTCGAAGGGCGTCTCTTGGCCAAGCAATGTCGCGACCGCGAGCAACGAGTAGAACCAACCGCGCGTCTGATCCTGGGCCTCGCAGATGAAGTCCGCGGGGAAACGTTGCTCCAAGACGTCGGAATGCTCGAAGGGGAAGTGGCGTTGGGCGAAGGGCATTGCGCCGGAGTCAAACCACACGTCGATCACCTCCGGCACACGTCGCATCGGCTGCTCGCAGCCATGTTCGGTGCACGGGAACTCGACCTCGTCGACGAACGGGCGATGGTGGTCCTCCAAGCCGCCGTCCGGCAGTTGCGCGAGGTCGGCGAGCTCACCGAACGAGCCCACCACGTGCACGTGGCTCCTGCCACAGCGCCACACCGGCAGCGGCGTGCCCCAATAGCGCTCGCGTGAGAGCGCCCAGTCGACGTTGTTCTGGAGCCAGTCCCCGAACCGCCCATGCTTGACATGCGGCGGGTACCACTCCACCGTCTCGTTCGCCGCGAGCAGCTCGTCGCGGAGCTTCGTCGTCGCGATGTACCACGACGGTTTCGCGTAGTACAAGAGCGGCGTGCCGCAGCGCCAGCAGTGGGGGTAGGAGTGCTCGTAATCCTCCACCCGCAGCAGCAGCCCGCGCGCGTCGAGGTCTGCGATCAGCTCTTTCGTCAGCTCCGGGTCCTTGACGAAGCGGCCCTCCCACGAGTTGCCGTCGCGGTCACTCACGCGAGCGTCGTAGGTGCCGTCCGGCCTGACCGGGTTATACAGCGTGTGCGGTTCGTCGCCCCGGAAGATTCCCGCCGCCGCCGCCACGCGGTAGTCGTCCTCGCCAAACGCCGGCGCCAGATGCACGATGCCCGTGCCTTCCTCGGTCGTGACGAAGTCATCCGCGAGGATCTCCGAGCCGCCCGGCATGCGATCGTTGAGCGTGAAGATCGGGCCGCGGTAGCTGCCGTAGCGCTCCACCAGCTCCTCGCCGCTGAAGTGCTCGACCACTTCCGCCTGTTCGCCCAGCACCGCGGCGACACGATCTGACACGAGCACGAAGTGCTCGTCGCCGAGGCGAGCGCGCGCGTAGCTAGCCGTGGGGGACACCACGAGCGCCACGTTTCCGGGCAGCGTCCACGGCGTCGTCGTCCACACCAGCAGCTTGTCTTCGCTGTCCGCTCCGCGGTCGTTTGTGACTGGCAGCTGCAGGTAGACGCTTGGATCGACGACGTCTTTGTAGCCCTGCGCGACCTCGTGCGAGGACAGCGTCGTCTCGCAGCGCGGGCAGTACGGGCTTACCTTGTGGCCTTCATAGAGCAGCCCGCGGCGATCGATCTGCGACAGCGCCCACCAGACCGACTCGATGTAGCTCTCGTCCAGTGTGCGGTAGGCGTCGTCGAGGTCAAGCCAGAAGCCGATCCGCTCGGTCAGCCTGTTCCACTCCTCCAGGTATGTGAAGACCGACTCGCGGCAGCGCGCATTGAACTCGCCGATCCCATACTCCTCGACTTCCGCCTTCGATTTGATCCCCAGCTCCTGTTCGACGGCGATCTCGACCGGCAGTCCGTGGCAGTCCCAACCGCCCTTGCGCTCCACGCGATGGCCGCGCATCGTCTGAAACCGCGGGTAGATGTCCTTGAACACGCGCGAGAGCACGTGATGCGAGCCCGGCGGACCGTTCGCGGTCGGGGGGCCCTCGTAGAAGACCCACTGCTTGGCGTCCGCCCGCAGGCGCAGCGACTCTGCAAACACGTCGCGCTCTTTCCAGCGCTCCAGCACTTCGAGCTCGAGCGCTCCCAGCTCCTGACGAGGATCGACCTCGCGGCGTGGGATCAGAGAGTTTGGCGATGGAGGGGTCACGGGCGGCCAATTGTAGGTGGGGCCTCCCGCGGGTCCTTACGATGCCACTATGAGGCTTCGCCTCTACCACCACCCCGATGGCGCGCGCGTGGCCTACCGAGAGTTCGGTGCCGGCCCGCCGCTCGCGCTGGTGCACTCCGGGCTGCTCTCTCACAAGGAGTGGGAGCCTGTGGTCGAGCAGCTCTCAGACCGCTTCCGCGTGGTGCTACCCGACCTGCCGCTGCATGGGGACTCCGAGGACCGCCCACGCCATCCCTATACGCTCGACTGGTTCGCCGAGGTTCTCGGGGGGTTTGCCGCCGAGGTGCTCGGACCCAGGCCCCTGATCGGTGGGCACGACGCCGGCGCAGAGATCCTCCTGCATGCAGCCCTCACCGGTCGCATCCGCCCGGGACGACTGGTGCTGATGTCCAACCGCCTTCACATGCCACCGGAGCATGCGGGGCTGCGCATGGCTTGGCGTGCGACGACACGCGCCGCGGCTGTCCCTGGGCTCGATCGCCTGCTCTCTCACGGCACCCGTGCCCTCTTCACCCCCGAGCGTGGCCTGCGTCTGTCAGTCCGCGCAAACCCCGCGGCTTGCGACCTCGTGCGTCACGCCTTTGCCGACGTCCCCGGCAACTCGAGTCTCGCGCGCTCGTGGGCAAAGTGCGCGCGGACATGGCCGCGTGGCGCGCAGGCCCACCTGCTCGACCTCTATACGCGCCTCGATATGCCTGTGCTGTTGCTATGGGCCGACCACGACCCGCTGTACCCGCTCGCGGGGGCGGAAGAGGCGTTGCGGCTGCTGTCCGATGGACAGCTGCGCGTGCTCGCGAGCACCGGCTTCCTGCTGGCCTACGATGACCCGGTTGGGCTGGCGCGGGAGCTGGCAGCGTTCTGCGGATAGGGTTTCTCCTCGCCAGCAGCGACAAAGGAGAGCAACAATGCCGGACAAGCAGCTATGGGGTGGCGAGACCGCCAAGGCCGTTGAGAACTTCCCGATATCGGGTGAGACGGTGCCAGCGTCGGTCGTGCGCTGGCTGGCGCGCGTGAAGGGCGCCGCGGCGGTCGTCAACGGGGAACTGGGGCTGCTCGACAAACGCCGCGCCGGGCTGATCTCGAAGGCCGCCGCGGAGATCGCCGCCGGCCGGCACGACGGGCAGTTCCCGATCGACGTATTTCAGACCGGCTCGGGCACCTCCACGAACACCAACGTCAATGAGGTCATCGCTGCCTTGGCGGGCGACAATGTGCACCCCAACGATCATGTCAACATGGGGCAGTCCTCCAACGACGTCTTCCCCTCGGCTGTCCATCTCGCCGCGCTCGACATCGCCCAGAACGAGCTACTGCCCGCTTTGAAGCTTTTGGAGCGTGCCTTTGCCAAGAAGGCAAAGAGCTTCCAGAACGTCGTCAAGGCCGGGCGTACCCACCTGATGGACGCGGTGCCGGTCACCTTGGGCCAAGAGTTCTCAGGCTACGCCGCGCAGATGACGCTCGGGCAGGAGCGCGTGCAGGCCACGCTTGTGCATGTCGGGCAGATACCGCTCGGCGGGACCGCCACCGGCACCGGCCTGAACACACATCCGCGCTTTGCCGAAAAGGTGCGCGCGCGCCTGAAGCGCGAGTCTGGCCTCAAGCAGATCGCCGCGCCGCTCGACCCGTTCGAGGCGCAAGGCAACCGCGACGCGCTTGTCGAGCTCTCCGGTGCGCTGAAGATCCTGGCGGTCTCCCTCACAAAGATCGCCGGCGACCTCGCGTTGATGGGCTCCGGTCCGCGCGCGGGCATCGGCGAGCTGTTCCTTCCCGAGCTACAGAAGGGCTCCTCGATCATGCCCGGCAAGGTCAACCCGGTGATCCCGGAGGTTGTCCTACAGGTCTCCGCGCAAGTGATCGGCAACGACACGGCTATCACCGTCGGCGGTATGCAGGGCCAGTTCGAGCTCAACGTCCGCATCCCCCTGATCGCGCGCAACCTGCTCCAGTCGCTGCACCTCCTGTCCAGTGCCTCACGCGTGTTCGCCGAGAAGTGCGTTGACGGTATCGAGGCGAACAAGGAGGGCACCGCCGCCTCGGCGGGAGCGACGCTCGCCGCCGCCACCGCGCTGAACGGCGTGATCGGCTACGACAAGGGCACGACGATCGTCAAGAAGGCCACCGACTCCGGTCGCCCGCTACGTGAGGTCGCCTTGGAGGAGGGGGTCGACGCGAAGCTCTATGACGCGACGATCGACCTACGCAAGATCGCGCGGGGAAACCGGTAGAGGGGCGAAACCATGCCCTCACCGGCCGCTTGCGCTGGTGGAGCGACTGCTGTGCGTCACTACACGCCGGGCAGCGCATTGAACAACCGCGCGACCATGCCGACAGCGGGCTTGGGGCTGCCCTCGTAGGTGAAGAGGCCCTTCTGGTTGAGCCCTTCGATTAGCTTCACGTGTGGCAGCTTTGCGTGAATCGAGCCGCCCTCGAAGGTGGGGGTCAGCGGGTAGTCGCGCAGGTCCCAGATCAGCATCCCGCTGAGCTCCGGGTCGCTCTCATAGACCGCTATGTGACGCGCGAGCAGGCGTGACTGAAAGCCGTAGCTGCCGGGACTGCCGGCGGGGTTGAGTGTGTTCGATTCGGCGCCGAACTCACTGATCATCAATACCTTGCCGGCGAACGTGCGCTGCATCGCTGCAAGCCGTGCGCGCATCATCGCGTCCTGCTGTGAGGGTGTGTCCTGTGGATAGTCATACCAGCCGGAGTAGTCGGTCTCGGCGACCGCGTCGATCCCGCGATAGAGCGAGCCGTGGCGGGTGGGTGGATGGTCTCCCCAGACGTCGACCGCGACCATACGGGTCGGGTCGTGGGCATGCAGCCATCGCGTGAGTGTCTGTATGTAGTTGACCTCGTCGCCGTCGCGGCCGTTGCCGGCGATCTCGTCGACGAGGTTCCAGGCGAAGATCGACGGATGCAGCTCGGCCGCGAGCGCGGCGGTGCGCGCCTGCTGCTCGGCTGCGGCCAGGAGCGAGGGCGTGCTCGAGTACCAGTTCCCCGCTCCTTCGACTGGGCCGATCCCTTGCCACACGATGATCCCGGAGGCGTCGAGACGTTCGAGCAGCGCTGGGTCGAGCGGGTGCTGGGAGCGGACCGCGTTCGCCCCGATTTCCTTGAGCTCGCGCACGAGCATGTCCTCATCGCCCGGTGTCAGCGCATCGCCATGGCCGCGTGCGTCCTCCTGGATCGACGCGCCGTGCAGCTGCAGGCGCTCGCCGTTGAGGTACATGCGCCCGGCAAGCCACGTCAGCTGGCGCAGGCCGACGCGCGCTGAATAGCTGCTCTCCCGGCCAACCGCGAGCGTCAGGTCATACAGGTTGGGGCTGCCTGGTGCCCACAGGGCCGGGTTCTCGGCGACCACTGTCGTGTTGAAGCTCACCGTCTGTCCGTGTGCGACCGTCCGGCCCGCGAAGCTCATCGGGATCGTCTGCGTGCCGTTGATCAGCGCCCCTTCGGGGGCGATCGTGCGCGACGGCCCGTGGTTGCGCACTTCCACGCCCACACGCACGGTGGCCTGGACGGCGTCTGGCCCGTCGGGCTGAAGAGTGGTTTGGATGGTGGGGTCGAGCAGCTCACTTTCCCCGATCGCCCGCACACTCACCTCGCCGTCGAGCCCGCCCCAGTTGAACCACGTGCGGTGAAAGCCCTCTATCGACTGCTCGGCCGGGTCGCGCCAGTCGACACGCACCACGACCGTGTGCGTGCCCGCCCCGAGTTGGGCGCGCGCTTCGAACGGCAGATAGGAGCCCCTGTGCGTTCCGGCCGCGTGGCCGTCGATCCACACGTTTGCCTGGTAGTTCGCCGACTCGAAGCCCAGCGCATAGATTCCGGCCTGCGGCGCCCTGAAGGTCGTTCGGTACCAGGCGACAGAACCTTCGTAGTTGCGCTCGCCCGCTGGCCCAGTGAACTGGGTGGGGTCGACGACATTGGGAACGTTCACCACGCTGCCGCTGAACCCGCCCCGCTGCCAGTCGTGTGCGAGGCCGTGGTTGGCCGGATCCAAAGCGAGTGTCCAGCGCGTAAGCGCTGTGCGGCCGCCCGGGCCTTCGGTGATCAGCAACTGGCTGGGTGGCGCCTGCGCTGCGGTCTGAGTGGCTGCGAGCGCCACACAGGTCGCTATGCCAGCAAATGCTGTCTTTCTGAAGGGCCCGAGCACGAGTCGGTCATTGTGACTGGCGTGCCTAGCATCCGCTCCAGTAGGAGGCGCGCGCCCGCCTTGGAGAGGGGTTCGTTGAGGTTGCCGCACTTCGGCGATTGCACGCATGAAGGGCAGCCGCTCGCGCATGGGCACTCGGCGATCAGCCGATACGCGTCGCGGCACAGCTCCTCGAAGCGCGCGAACGCGGTGCGCGTGATGCCAATCCCGCCGGGGTGGCCGTCGTAGACGAAGATCGTCGCGCCCTGCGTCTGTGGATGGAGGTTGGTGGACAGTCCGCCGATGTCCCAGCGGTCGCACATCGCGATCAGCGGCAACACTGCGATCTGGGCGTGCTCGGTGGCGTGCAATGACCCCAGCAGCGACTCCATCGAGAGTTCCCGTGCGAGCTCGGCGGCGTCGAGCTCGAACCACAGCGCCTGTGTGGAGAAGCTCGTCGATGGCAGGTCCAGCGCGATGATGTCGACCTGGGCATGGTCGGAGAGGCGCCTGCGCTGGTAAGCCAGGACCGTGTCAGTCACGCTCACCTCGCCGAAGGACAGCGTCACCCCGAGCGATTCGCGCCGGTCGAGCAGGCGCACAATCTCAGTATCCGTGTCGCGCTTGGGCTGCGTGTACCAGTCGCCGTCGAACGGGCTCACCAGCGCGCGCCTGTGCTCGAGATCCAGCTCGCGCACTTCGTAGGAGCGCCCCTGGTGCAGGTAGATTGCACCCTGATGGATGGTCGAGTGAGCGCGGGCGGCCTCGGTCGAGCCGAGCAGCTCGCCTGAAGACACGTCCACGATCGCAAAGCTCTCCGGAGACGCGGAGCGCAGCGACACCTCAGCGGCAGGGTAGCTCTCCGGCTGGCGCAGAACATACGTGCTTGCCGGCACCTTGCGACGGCGCAACTTGCCTTCGCTCGCCAAAATTTCCGCGTGAGACTCCCAATGTGGGCCCAAAAAACGCGCATCGCTACTCGACAGGTCACCCTCGTGTGCGGCGCACTGTAGGTGCGCCCGGTAGATCAAGGGGCTCTCGTGATCGAGAATCGCGGCCTCCACTGGGCGGTCGAGGAAGTCTTCAGGGTGGCGGCAGAAGAACTGGTCGAGCGCGTCCTCACCCGCCACATACACCGCCAGGCCACGGCCGCGCCGGCCGGCGCGGCCCCACATCTGGCGCAGCGAGGCGACGGTGCCGGGGAACGTCACGACGACCGCCGCGTCCAGCTCGCCGATGTCGATGCCGAGCTCCAGTGCGTCGGTCGTGATCACCGCGCGCAGCTCGCCAGTCATCAGGCGCGCCTCCAGCTCGCGTCGCTGCTGGGCGGTATAGCCGGCGCGGTAGGGGACCACGAGCTCGGCCAGCTCCGGATTGGAGTCCGTCAGGTCCTGTTTGACGAGCCGCGCGAGCACCTCCACACCCTTGCGCGACTTCATGAAGCAGATCGTGCGCGCGCCGTCGCGCGCGAGCCGTGCGAGCAGCTCCGCCGCCTCGCCGAGCGCGGAGCGGCGCGTGCCCAGCTTCTCGTCGGTCAGCGGCGGGTTCCACACAGCTATGCGCCTGTGCGGGGTGGGCGAGCCGTCCTCGTCGATCAGGCCTACGTTCTCGAGGCCGGTCAGGCGTTCGGCCAGCTCGACCGGGTTGGCGATCGTGGCCGACGTCAGCAGGAATGTTGGGTAGGACCCATGGATGGCAGCGACGCGCTGCAGCCGGCGCAAGACATTCGCTACGTGGGAGCCAAACACGCCGCGATAGACGTGTGCCTCGTCGATCACCACGATCGCCAGGTTCTCGAACAGATCCCTCCATACGGTGTGATTGGGCAGGATGCCCATGTGCAGCATGTCCGGGTTCGTCAGAACCACGTTTGCGCTCTCGCGGATCTGCGCACGTGCCTCGCGCGGCGTGTCGCCGTCATAGATCGCCGGACGCACGCGCTTAGTCAGGCCGAACGAAGCCAGCGCGCGCGCCTGGTCTTGGGCGAGCGCCTTAGTCGGGTAGAGGTAGAGCGCGCGTGCGCGCGCCTGCTCGCAGAGTATGTGGAGCGTCGGCAGGTTGAAGCACATCGACTTGCCCGAGGCAGTGCCCGTGGTGACGATCGCCGGGCCAGCTGTGGCTGCGTAGATCGCCTGCGCCTGATGGGAGTAGAGACGCTCGATACCCAGCCGTTTGAGTGCGGCGAGCACTTCCGGGTGAAGCTCCGCTGGAGGTTCTACAAGTCGTGCCGAGCGGGCGGGTCCAGATCCTTCGTGCGCCTCGCGTATGAGCCGCCCATCCTCGCGTCCGGCGTCCAGTAGCGCGCTCCACGGCTCGATCGTGCGTTCTTTCGCCACGGGTTGCGATAGTAGAGGCGATGCCGCATGTCGTTGCCGAACGCTGGGCGAAAGCTCGCTCCTTCCACCATTCGCTCTATCCGGCCGAGCGGATCGCGGCCGAACGCGCCGAGGGAGGGCTGAGCGTGTCGGTGTGCCTGCCCGCACGCGAGTGCGCAGGGACGGTGGGGGAGATCGTGGGTGCGCTGATGCCGCTGCGCGACGCGGGAGCCATCGATGAGGTCGTCGTCGTTGATGGCGCTTCTGCGGACGGGACCGCTGCGGTCGCTGAAGGTGCTGGGGCGGTCGTCTGGCAGGAGGCCGAGCTGATGCCCGCCTATGGTCCTGTGCTCGGCAAGGGCGATGCGATGTGGCGTGCGCTGTCGGTGCTCGAGGGTGAGCTCATCTGCTTCCTCGATGCCGACACCGAGGGCTTCTCCGCGCACTTCGCCACTGGGCTGCTCGGGCCGCTGGTGTGCGAGGAGGGGGTGTCGTTCGTGAAGGCCTTCTACCGCCGGCCCTTCGTGCAGGGCGGCATCGTTCTGGCGGAGGAGGGAGGACGCGTGAACCACCTGACTGCGCGGCCGGCGTTGGAGCTGTTCTATCCAGAGCTGGTAGGGGTGCGCCAGCCGCTGGCGGGCGAGGTGGCTGCGCGGCGGGAGCTGTTGGAGGGATTGCCGTTTGCCACCGGCTACGGCGTGGAGATAGCGATGCTGATCGATGTCTGGCGAGAGATCGGGTTGGCGGGTATCGCCCAGGTCGATCTCGACGAGCATCGCAATCGCCACCAGCCGCTGTCCGCCCTAGAGCCGATGGCGTTCACCGTGCTGGCGACGATCGCCTGCCGGCTGGAGCGGGAAGGGCGGCTGCAGGGTGTAAAAGACGGCCCGGTCGAACGTCCTGCGCTCGCGGGCGTGAAGATCACGTGAAGGCACGCTGCCTGTACCTGGATCTGGACGGCACCCTGCTCGGCCGCGGCGCTTCACTGCTGCACGACGGCGCCGGCGAGGTGTCGATCGCGGGTGTGCGTGCCGTACAGACATGTCTGCGCGCGGGCGTGGAGGTTGTGCTGATGTCCGGGCGCCGGCGCGCTCAAGTGTTCGAGGACGCACGCCTGCTCGGCCAGAGCTCCTACATCTTCGAGGCCGGCGCGTGCGTGGTGCTGGGCGGTGGCTCGGTCCCCGCATCCACTGGCGGCGCCCTCGGCGGGGAAGAGCACTGGCTGACCGGTGAGCTGCTCCCGGGCGAGCTGACGATCGCCGAGCAGATCGAGCGCTCCGGTGCGCCCGTGCTGCTGCTGGATCACTATGAGGGACGCTTGGAGTACCACGAGCCATGGCACGTCCAGCGCGAGGTTTCGCATCTGTTCCGCGGTCTGGTGGATGCCTTGGAGGTCGATCGGCTGCTGGCCAAGCACGGTCATGGAGACCTGCGTTTGGTGGACAATGGTGTGGTCAACCGACGCTCGCCGGCGCTGGCTGAGCTGCCACACGTGCGTGGCTACCATCTCGTGCCCGCGGGCGCCTCGAAGGCTGGCGCGGTTGCCTTCCACAGCCGCGCGCGCGATTACTCGCGCGAGGCGATCTTCGCGGTTGGCGACTCGCGCGAGGATCTCGCCTGTGCTCCCTACGTGGACGTCTTCTGGCTGGTCGCCAACGCCGTGGAGCGCGACCCAAGCATGCGTGAGGCGATCACCGCCTATGACAACGTGCGCGTGACCGAAGCTGGCCACGGCGCGGGCGTGTACGAGGCGGTTGTGAGCACGTTGATGGACCGATGATGCCCTCGCACATCTCCTCCACGTGGAGGCACTCCACCACGAACCGCTTCGGCAGCGTGTCCTAGCCGTGTTGGGATAGCCGCCAAGCGCCGCCTATCCCGAGGACAACCTGCGCCACACGCGCCGCCAGAGTCCCGGCTGAGGCCGGCGCCAGCGGGCCGGCGGAGGCACGGTCGCGCGCACCAGGGCCACCCACTGATCCAGTGGCAGCTCGCCGGAGATCAGCCGTCCCAGGGCGCCCGTGACGGGCGCTTGGACATCAGCGCCCTCCAGCGCTCGGGCCAGCAGCGGCACCGACTCGAGCGACTCGACCGCCTGCCCGATGTGTGTGGGGATCTCCGCGGCCGGCATGCCGCCTGCCAGCAGCTCGCCCGCACGACGGTTGCGGCTGTCGCGTGCCAGGGCCGTGGCCACCAGATCGCCCGCTCCGGCAAGGCCGATCATCGACTCCGGCCGCGCGCCCAGGCCCTCGGCGTAGCGCCATACCTCGGCGAAGATGTGTCCGGCGGCCGCCCCCGCGGCATTTAGACCCTGCGCCTCCGTGGCGCCTGCCGCCAGCGCCGCCGCATTCTTTGCGGCGCCCGCCAGCTCGACGCCGAGCGGGTCGTTTGACTGCTCGCAGACGACCCCCGCCCGTGTGAACACCTGCGCGAGCGCCCGCGTGAGCTCCTCGTCGCTAGAGGCTGCCACCAGCCCCGCGCCCTCATGCACCATCTCTTGAGCATGTGCCGGGCCCCCCAGACACGCCACCCGGTGAGTCCCGAACCTCGTGCTGAGGGCCATTGTCGGCGGCAGCCCGTCCGGCGGGACGAGGCCCTTGGCCACCGATACAACCGCTGCGCGCTTGTCCAAGCCAGCCTCCTCGAGCATCGCGATCACCTCGTCCAGTCCGCTCGATGGCACGGCCAGGAACACGTAGTCGGCGCGCGCCACGCCGGCGGCGGCCGGCTCGATCCGAAGCTGGGTGGGCAGCTCCACACCCGGCAGGTATACGCGGTTCTCACGCTCCTCCTCCAGACGCGCGGCCTGCTCGGCGGTGCGCGCCTGCAGCGTGGTGCGCAACCCACCTCGTGCAAGCAGCACGGCAAGCGCCGTGCCGAACGACCCGGCCCCGATCACTGTGGCGCGCTTGGCGCCCGGCGTCGGCAGCGAGCGCGCACGCGAAGCACGACTGGCTGTGCCCGTTGCCGGTGGCGTGGCGGGAACGGGAGAGATCACGCCGGCACCCGTCTCCGGCACCATCACGGTAGGGGGTGTAGGCTCGGAGGCGGTCATCTGGTGAGCGAGCCTAGCGATCCACACCCGGCATGAGCAGGTCAGTTCCGGGTGCCCGGGCGTGGCACAACTGGGCGGGTGATGAGGGCTGCCTACCTGCAGCATTTGAGCACCCGGCCTCGATCGAGGAGATCGCGGCGGCCATTGAGCGCGCAGCCACACACGGCCAGCGAGTCCGCGTGGCGGGCGCCGGGCACTCATTCAGCGACATCGTCTGCACCGACGGATGCCTGCTGGCGCTGGATCGCATGACACGCGTGCTCGACATCGACCATGCCACGGGGCTGGTGCGCATGCATGCAGGCATCACGATCAGAGAGCTCGGCCGCCGCCTTGCCGAGCATGGGCTCGCGCAGGAGAACCTCGGGGACATCGACGTGCAGAGCGTCGCCGGTGCGATCTCGACAGCTACACACGGGACGGGTGCCAGCCTGCGCAACATCTCTGCCCAGGTTGCTGAGCTGACGCTGGTCCTCGCTGACGGCTCCACGCTTCAGTGCTCCGCCGAGCGTGACCCGGAGGTGTTTCGCGCTGCGTGCGTGGGGCTGGGCGCGCTGGGGGTGATCGCCGAGGTGACGCTGCGCTGCGTGCCCGCGTTTACGCTGCATGGCATCGATGCTCCCGCGCCGATCGAGGAGACGCTCGAGCTCTTCGAGGAGCTGGTGCTAGGCAACGATCACTTTGAATTCTTTGTTTTTCCCCACGCCAATACCGCGCTGACACGTACGAACAACCACACCGAAGAGCCGCCCCGACCACGCGGTCGTGCAAGCGAGTACGCAAACGATGTGCTGTTGACCAACCACGCCTTCGGGCTCTTCTGCCGCGCCGGGCGTCGTTTTCCACGACGCATTCCCCAGCTCAACCGGCTCGTGACTCGGCTCGCCGGCGCCTCTGAGCGCGTGGACCGCTCCGCGCGGATCTTTTCAAGCCCTCGCCTGGTGCGCTTCACCGAGATGGAGTACGCGCTGCCCCGGGCACGCACAGCGGAGGCCGTGCGCGGCGTGATGAAGCTGGTCGAGCACCGCGGCTTCGCGGTCCCGTTCCCGATCGAGGTCAGGACGGTGGCGCCTGACGACGCCTTCCTCTCGACCGCCGCCGGTCGGGAGAGCGGATTCGTGGCCGTGCATATGTACGAGGGGATGGAGTGGGAGCCTTACTTCCGGGCGGTCGAGGGGATCATGGACGCGCTCGACGGGCGCCCACATTGGGGCAAGCGCCACTTCCAGACCGCCGCGACTCTACGTGGCCGCTACCCGGATTGGGATCGCTTCCAGGCCGTACGCGCGCGGCTCGATCCACAGGGGCGCTTTGCCAACGACTGGACCGATCGCATATTGGGATCCATTCACCGATCCCCCCAGCCGATCGATGGCTGAGGATCCCTACGCACGCCTGGAACGGGCCACTGCCGAGCTGGAGGCGCCCTTCGCGCTCATCGACCTCGATGCCCTATGGGCGAACGCGGCAGACATGGAACGCCGTGCCGGACACAAGCCGATCCGCTTGGCGAGCAAGTCGGTGCGCTGTCGTTCATTGCAGGAACGCGTGCTTACGCGCGACGGGTTTCAGGGCACGCTCGCCTTCACGCTCCCGGAGGCACTGTGGCTCGCTCGGCATGGCTTCGAGGACCTGCTGGTCGCCTACCCCACCGCCGACCGGCGCGCGTTGGGTGCGCTTGATCGGCTCGGAGCCGAGCGGCCGGAGGTGCGTTTGACGATCATGGTTGACAGCGTCGAACAGCTCGATTTGATCGACCGGGCGATCGACTCCCCTGCCGGCAGATCGCCGGTCGGTGGACTGCGGGTGTGCATCGACCTGGACGCCGGCTGGTGGGCATTGGGTGGACATCTGCGTGTGGGCGCCAAACGCTCGCCACTGCACACCCCAGCCGAGGGCGCCGCGCTGGCTCGTCAGATCGCCGCCCGCGACGGTTTGCGGCTGGTGGGAGTCATGGCCTATGAGGCGCAGATAGCCGGTCTCGGGGATGCGCCGCCGGGACGGCCGTTGCGCGGCCGCGCGATCCGCGCTGTGCAGGCGCGCTCGGCACGTGAGCTGGTCGCGCGCCGCACCGCGATCGTGACCGCGATCGAGAGCGTGATGGCTGCGCAGGGTGAACCCCCCTTGGAGTTCGTCAACGGCGGAGGCACGGGCAGCCTCGAGCGCACAGCCGCGGAGCCGGTCGTTACCGAGGTCAGCGCCGGGTCGGGGCTATACGGGCCGGCGCTGTTCGACTCCTACCGAGCGTTCACGCCCCATCCCGCCGCGCTGTTCGCGCTGCCCGTCGTGCGACGTTCCGGACGCGGCGTGGTTACGGCGTTGGGTGGTGGCTATCTGGCCTCCGGACCGGCTGACAGGGCACGCCTGCCCCGTCCCTACCTTCCAGCCGGGCTGCGCCTGGATCGCCAGGAGGGCGCTGGCGAGGTGCAGACGCCGCTGTTGGGGCCCACCGCGGACACACTGGGCGTAGGCGACCGTGTGTGGGTTCGTCACGCCAAGGCCGGAGAGCTGTGCGAGCGCTTCAACAGCCTGCACCTGGTGGAAGGTGAGCGGATCGTCGACGAGGTGCCGACGTATCGAGGTGAGGGACAATGCTTCCTGTGAGCCACGCCGAAGAGACGCTCGAGGGAACCCTCCGCGAGGTGGTAGAGACGCTCGCGCCGATCGACCGCACACCCTGCTCGCCGGGCGAGCGCCAAGCGGCCGACTGGCTGGCCGCGAGGCTGGGGGCGATTGCTGGAGTGGACGTGGTGCTCGAGGATGAGCCCTCGTGGGGGACGTTCCCGCCGACCGCCACCGCGGGCGGCTTGCTCGGGATCGTCAGCGCTGCGCTCGTCCTGCGGGGCCGACGCGCGGTGGGAGCTCTGCTCGCCGTAGTTACCTTCGCGGGTATTGTCGACGAGGCCCAGAACGGGCCACGGATCTGGCGCCGCCTGGTGCGCCGCCGCCGCACCACGGTCAACGTCATCGCCCGCGCCGGCGAGCAAGACGCCGAGGACACGCTCGTCGTGCTCGCGCACCACGACGCTCCGCAGACGGGGCTGATCTTCGACCAGACGCTCCAGCGCCGGATCCATGAGCTGGCCCCGCAGCTGCTCGAACGTGTGAAGACACCGCCGCCGCAGTGGTGGATCGGCCTAGCGGGGCCGCTGTGCACGATCGCCGCCGCCCTGACCGGCCGACGCCGCTTCGCCCGTGCCGCGCTCGCGATCGGCGCGTTCGGCACGGCGATCGTGGCCGATGTGTGGCGCAGCCAGACTGTGCCCGGCGCCAACGACAACCTCTCCGGCGTTGCCGCGCTCGTTGCGCTGGCCGAGCTGCTGCGCGAGCGCCCGCTGCCGGGAATGCGCGTGCTGCTGGTCTCCTGCGGGGCCGAGGAGACGCTGCAGGACGGCATCCGCGCGTTTCTCGCCAGTCATCGCGACGAGCTGGCGGAGGGGCGCACCTGGTTCTTGAACCTCGACACGGTCGGCTCACCCCATCTGGTGATGCTCGAGGCGGAGGGGCCGGTGTGGATGGAGAGCTACGCCGGCCCGTGGCTGCGGGACCTGATCGCCGAGTGCGCGCGGCGGCTCGAGCTCCCGCTCGAGCGAGGTTTCCGCGCGCGAGCCTCGACCGACAGCGTCATCCCCAGCCGCGCTGGCTACCCGATCGCGACGCTCGTGTCGATCACCGACTGGCGTAGTCCCGCCAACTACCATCTGCCCAGCGACGTGCCGGAGAATCTCGACTACGGGACGGTCGCCGACGCGACGCGCTTGGTGTACGAGCTGGCGCGGACGCTCGCCACCAATGGCAGAGCTCAGATCAGCTGAGCGAGCTTCCTCCCCGCCGCCACGAGCGCGCGAGCGCTCCGCGCCTGGAGGATCACCTGCAGGTCGAGGATGCGGGCATCGAACGGCTCCAACGCGTCCTCGCCCGTCACCGCGTAGGCCGGCACGCCGCCCTGACGGGCTCTGGTGGCGACCTCAAAGGAGACGCTGGTGGCGAGCATCCGCTCCTGTAGGCGCTCCGCCGCCACCACCACTGCGCGCGCCCGGCGCATGCGGGCGTCGAAGTCCAGCGCATCGAGACGCGCGCGGACTTGCTCGAGATGCTCGCCGTGGGAGTCTTCGTCGAGCGGGCAAAGATCCGGTGTCGGCAGTCCGGCCGCGACCAAGCCCCGCCCGATTGCCCGCGCCACATCTCGGGCGCCCAGCGCATTTCCAAATGGACCTGCGACGACGAGCACGGTTTGCGAGATCACGATCGGGCATCCTTTCAAGCCATGGCTCCGAAGAAGGGTGAGCACACGATCATCGATGTCTGCGGGCGCGATTTGCGCGTGTCCAACGCTGATCGCGTGATCTTCCCGTCGACCGAGCGCTCTTACGCCGTCACCAAGCTCGACCTAGTCAACTACTACCTCGCTGTCGGGGACGGCATCATGCGGGCACTGGAGCGGCGGCCGACAACGCTCGAGCGCTGGCCGAAGGGGGTGCACCCGGGAATCGTGCCCTCGACACGTGAGCAAGGCGGCGGCGACGCGTTCTTTCAAAAGCGCGTCCCGCGCGGGGCACCAGAGTACGTGCAGACCGCGACGATCGAGTTTCCCTCGGGCCGTACCGCCGACGAGGTCTGCCCGACGGAGATAGCGGTCGTCGGCTGGGCCGCGCAGATGGGCACGATCACTTTTCACCCGTGGCCGGTCCGCCGCGAGGACCTCAACCACCCCGACGAGCTGCGCATCGACCTCGACCCGCAGCAGGGCACCGATTTCGCTGACGCGGTCCGCGTTGCCGCGCAGGCGCGCGCGCTGCTCGAGGAGCTGGGATATATCGGGTTCCCCAAGACCTCCGGCGGTCGGGGGGTCCACATCTATGTCCGCATAGAGCCGCGCTGGACGTTCACCGACATGCGCCACGCCGCGATCGCTTTTGGTCGTGAGCTCGAGCGACGCCTGCCGGGCCAGGTGACGACCAACTGGTGGAAGGAGGAGCGCGGCGAGCGGATCTTCGTCGACTACAACCAGAACGCACGTGACCGCACGATCGCGTCGGCTTACAGCGTGCGGCCGAAGCCGGGGGCGCCAGTTTCCGCGCCCCTGGCCTGGGAGGAGCTCGAGCAGGCGGTGCCCGAGGACTTCACGGTGGCGACGATGCCCGCCAGGTTCGCCGATGTGGGCGATCGCCACGCTGCCATCGACGACACCGCCCACTCACTCGAGCCACTGCTCGAGATGTATGAGCGCGACCTCGCTGAGGGCCGGGGGGACATGCCCTACCCGCCCGACTATCCGAAGATGCCCGGAGAGCCCACGCGCGTCCAGCCAAGCCGCGCGAAGCGAGACGAGAGCGGGGAGGACGAGTGAGCCTTCCGTTGGAGCCGCCGGTGAAGCCCCAGCTCGCGCTTTCGCGCAAGGAGCTGCCGAGCGGTGATGATCTCGTATACGAGATCAAGCTCGACGGGTTTCGCTGCCTGGCCTTCGTGGACGGTGCCGAGGTATTCCTGCAATCGCGCAGCGGCAAGCCCCTTGGTCGCTACTTTCCCGAGCTGATGAGCCTGCCGCCGGGGCGGTACGTGCTCGACGGCGAGATCGTGGTTCGCGGCGCCGACGGGCGCGAGGACTTCGACGCGCTTGGCCAGCGCATCCACCCTGCCGCTTCGCGTATCGAGCGCCTGGCGGTGGAGACGCCCGCCGTGTATGTGGCGTTTGACCTGCTCGCCCACGACGATCTGTCGCTGCTGGAGCTTCCCTTCGTCGAGCGCCGGGTGGCGCTGGAGGAGCTGCTCGTGGGTGCGGGATTCGCCGAGGCGCCGGTCGAGCTGATAGAGACCGTCGCCACGCCCGAGGCCGCCCAGCGCTGGCTGGCAAACGCCGAGGGCGCGATCGCCAAGGAGCTCTCCGCGCGCTACCTTCCCGGTGAGCGCAAGGGTCAGTTCAAGGTCAAGCGCGTGCGCACGATCGAGGCGGTGCTCGTCGGCTGGCGCCCGGGTAAGGAGCCGGACACGGTCGGGGCGCTGATCCTCGGCTTGTATGACGGTTCAGAGCTGCGTGTCGTGGGGCACTGCTCGGGCCTGACCGCCGAGGAGAAGCGCCGTCTGGTCGGCTTTTTTGCCCCGTTCGAGACAGGCGAGCGCGGCTCAGCGGACCCCAGCCGCTGGAGTGCCGGCAAGGACCTCGAGTGGGTTGCGTTGCGGCCCGAGCTGGTCGTGGAAATTGACTTCGACCACGTATCCGCTGGGCGCATCCGCCATGGCGCCAAGCTGCGCCGCTGGCGCGAGGACAAGGACCCTCGCGAGTGCACTTATGATCAGTTGCAGCTATGAGCACCGACATCGCGACGGTCGCCGAGGAGGAGTACCTGCAGATCCTCTTCTGGCTGCAGGAGGCCGGCCTGCCGATGACCGGCGCGAACGTTGCGCGCGCGATGCAGCTCTCGCCGCCCACGGTTCACGAGATGGTCGGTCGCCTGGAGCGCGACGGCTACATCACCCGCAGCAAGGATCGGACGATCGTGTTCACCCCAACCGGTGTCGAGCACGCCGAGGGGATCGTACGCCGTCACCGCCTGATTGAGCGCTTTCTCACCGACGTCCTCGGCATTCCCTGGGACGAGGTGCACGAGGAGTCCGAGCGCCTCGAGCACGCGATGTCCCCGGTGCTCGAGGCACGCATGCTCGCCGCGATTGGCGACGCCAAGACCTGCCCTCACGGCCACCCGATCGTCGCCGGCGCGCGCCTGGCCGGTGTGCCGCTGGCCGATGTGCAGGGCGGCGCTGCGGTGCGCATCCTACGTTTCGAGAACGAGGCTGAGGACCTGCTCCACTACCTCAAGGCCTCCGGCCTGGAGCCAGGTCTGGAGGGCACCATCGCCGCGCGTGACGACGAGCAGGTGGTGGTCGAGGCGGCCGACGGCCGTCGCTGCACCGTCACCCCGAGCGTCGCGGAGACCGTCTCGGTGGTGGCCGACCCATCGCCGCCACCTCGCACCGCGCTGCCGGAGCAGCTGGTGCTTGGCCAGCGCTACGGCAGGTAGCGGTCAGGCAAGAGAGCGATAGGCGTTGGCGAGGCGCGCGATGCCCTCGTCTATCTGTGCCGGAGTGACGCCCGAGTAGGCCAGGCGCAGCGTGTTCTCGCCGCCCTCCAGCAGGAAGTCGGTGCCCTTCACGAACGTCACTCCGCACTCGGCGGCGGCGTTGTGCAGGTCATGGACATTGGTCCCCGATGGCAGCGTCACCCACATGAAGTAACCGCCTTCTGGTTCGATGAACTCGGCCGCTGGAAGCTCGCGACGCAGCGCGCTCGCCAGCGCTTTCGCGCGCTCTGAGAGCGCCAGCTTGACCGTCTCGATCGAGCGGTCGATCGCGCCCGAGGCGCAGAACTCGTAAACGATCGACTGGGCGACCATGCTCGGCGAGATGTACGTGTTCGTCGCGAGCTGCGCCACTGCGCCGATCAGATCTACTGGCCCCACCAGGTAGCCGACACGGACGCCTGGGCAGACGGTCTTCGAGAACGATGACGCATACACGACCCGATCGGGGTCCATCGAGAGCATCGTCGGCAGCGACTCGCCGCTGAAGCGCAGCGCCACATACGGGTCGTCCTCAAACACCAAGAACCCGTAATCGGCGGCAAGTGCCAGTAGCGCTCGGCGCTTCTCCAGCGAGAGCGTATACCCGGCGGGGTTCTGGAAGTTCGGGATGATGTGTGCGAGCTTCGGTTGTGCTCTTGACCCGCCGCCGAGCAGGCGAGCAAGCGCCTCGGTGTCGATGCCGTCGGGCTCCAGCTCTATCGCGTGCAACCGCGCTCCCCGCTGGCGCAGCGATAGCAGCGTACGGTCATACGTGGGCCGCTCCACGATCACCTCATCCTCTGGGCGCACGAGGTGCTCGAACAGGAACGCGTCGGCTTGCATCGAGCCATTGGTGACGAGCACGCGCTCGGGCTCCACGCCGTGCCGGTCCGCAATCCAGGCGCGTAAGCGGGTGTAGCCGACCGACGTGCCATACGCGGTCGTGCCCGCCGGGTCGCTTGAAAACGCACGGTTTGCCGCGTCACGCAGGCCGTCCACGTCGATGATGTCGAGTGATGGGGCGCCGCGCGCAAAGGAGATCGTCGGACCGGTGGGAGTGGGCATGGCGGCGAAGCTTAGGCGGCCGAGGAGCTCGTCGTAGTCGTGGGTCAGGTCGTGGGCGGTCCGCTCCAGTCGCTCGCGGAATCGCAGCAACTCTTCGGTGCCCGGTGGCTGGGTCTCTCCCGCCCTCGCGCGCCCCATCGATCCGGTGGTAGGTGAGGACACAGCCCGAGGAAACGCCGCATGCTGGGGCGCTCGAGACGGCGGAGAGGAGCTGACCTCGATTGCCTCGTCGATCAGCCGGCTTCCGCTGGGCGGCCGCGAGGAGACGGCGGCGGCGATGCCTTTGCCGCCGGACGTATCGGCTTGGTTGATTGAGATCAGGGTGCGTTCGAGCTCGAGCAGCTTGCGCTCCAGCTCGCCCAGCGTCTTCGCCACCTCTTGGTCCATGGAGCTAGCGTACCGGTCCGACTGCGGCGTGGCTATGGCCTCGTGGGCGGCTAGGGTCAGAAGGCCGGGATGGACGCCCCGGAAGGCGGGCGTGGTCGCCGATCACGCGTGACACGACGGCGCACGTCGAGTCAGGCAGCGGGGATGGATGTTCCGCTGCGCAGCACTTCAACCGCGATCTCCGCCACCTCGGTGGGGGTTCGTCCCACGCGCACGCCCTTTGCTTCCAGCGCTTGCGCCTTCGCTGCGGCCGTCCCGGACGACCCCGAGACGATCGCGCCTGCGTGGCCCATCTGCTTGCCCGCGGGCGCTGTGAACCCCGCGATGTAGGCGACCACCGGCTTGGTGACGTGCTCCGCGATGTACTCCGCGGCCTCCTCCTCGGCTGAGCCGCCGATCTCGCCAGAAAGCACGATCAGCTCGGTCTGCTCGTCGGCCTGGAAGAGCTCGATGATGTCGACAAAGGAGGAGCCCGGCACCGGGTCGCCGCCGATCCCCACGATCGAGCTGCATCCGAAGCCGGCCTGAGCGATCTCATTGCCGATCTGGTAGGTCAGTGTGCCCGAGCGGGACACTACGCCGACGTTGCCCTCCTTGAAGAAGGACGCTGGAATGATGCCGACGTTGGCCTTGCCCGGCGAGAGGATGCCAGGACAGTTGGGGCCGACCAGACGGGTTTTTTGATTCCCACCCACCCGGTCTCGCTTCAGGGTGTTATAGACCCGCAGCTCATCATGTGCAGGTATCCCCTCGGTGATCGTGATCACCAGCTCCACACCTGCCGCGGCTGCCTCGAGGATCGAATCCGCTGCGAAGCGTGGGGGCACGAAGATCATTGCCGTATTCGGGCTGGTCTCCTGGACGGCCTCAGTCCATGAGTTGAAAACGGGGATGCCCTCGACGTCCTGTCCGCCCTTGCCGGGCGTGACGCCGCCGACGACGTTCGTGCCATAGCGCTTGTTGTTGAGCGTGTGGAAGGATCCCTCGCGGCCGGTGATGCCGGCGACGGCAAGACGGGTGTTCTTGTCGACCAGCACCGACATCAGGCGGGCGCTCCCGAGAAGCTCTGCCCGGCGGCGAGCGCCACGACCTTCTCCGCCGCCTCGTTCATCGTGCTTGCTGCGTGCACATTGGGCAAGGCAGCCTCCTGCAGCAGCTGGCGGCCCGCGACATCGTTCGTGCCGTCCAGGCGGACAACGAACGGGACTGACGGTTTGATGTCGTCGAACGCCGCGATCAGTCCCCTGGCGACCTCATCGCAGCGCGTGATGCCTCCAAAGATGTTGAACAGCACGGCCTTCACCGCGTCGTTGGCAAGTATCAGCGTCACTGCCTGCTTAATCTTCTCCGCGTCAGATCCACCACCGGCGTCGAGGAAGTTGGCCGGGGAGCCACCCGCCTGAGCGACCACGTCCAGCGTGGACATGACCAAGCCTGCGCCATTACCGAGGATGCCGATATCGCCGTCGAGCTTCACATACTGCACGCCCTCTTCCTTGGCGCGCCGCTCGATCGGATCTTCGTTCTCGCTGTCTGACAGCTCTTGGTTCTCCGGGTGACGGTAGAGCGCGTTGCCGTCCAGCGAGATCTTAGAGTCGAGTGCCCTGACCTCGCGCTCCGGCGTGACGATCAGCGGGTTTATCTCGGCCAAAGTCGCGTCCTCCTGCCACCACACCTCGTACAGCGCCACGAGCGCGTCGGCTACGCCTTCGACCACGTCCGTGTCAGCGCCGCCATCGGCGGCGATCTTGATGGCCTCCGCGCGTGACATTCCCTCCAACGCGTCTACGTGGTGGCGGATCAGCTTCTCCGGTGTCCGCTCGGCGACCTCTTCGATATCGACGCCTCCCTCGACGCTGAACATCACCAGCGGTTGCTTGGCTGAGCGGTCGAGCAACACCGAGGCGTAGTACTCGGTCGCGATGTCCGAGGCGTGCTCGATCCACAGCGTGCGAACCGTGTGCCCGTGGATGTCCATCCCCAGGATGTTCGCCGCGTGCTCACGCGCCTCGCTCTCGTTCACAGCCAGCTTGACTCCGCCGGCCTTCCCGCGCCCTCCGATCAGCACCTGGGCCTTGACGACGACTGGATAGCCGACCCTGTTCGCAGCGGCGAGGGCATCCTCGACGGTGGTAACCGCCTCCCCCTCGGACACTCGCAGCCCGTGACGGGCGAACAGCTGCTTGCCTTGGTACTCGAGTAGGTCCATTTAGCGAGGTGGTGCTTGGAGGAGGAGAAGTTGTGGAGCCTGACCGCCCGGGAGGGCCTGCCCTCCCTCAGCTGGCTGCAGCTGCTTGCCTTGGTACTCGAGCAGGCCCATTACGACGCAGTCCTATATCGATAGGGGAAGGGTTTGTGCTGCCCCAGGTCAAGCTGCAGTTGCTTGCCTTGATACTCCAGCGGGTCCATTGCGGCGCGGGACTCTAGCCGAAAGCGCCATCGGCCTGCTCCGTCCCGACCCGCAGCGCGCGGAGGCCCCCCCACAGGGCATAATGCCCAATCCATGCCGATCCCGAAAAACGTCACCTTCGTCACATTCGACGTCTACGGCACGCTGATTGACCGCGACACTGGGATCTACGAAGCCTTCGCCAAAGAGGCCGCGCGTGATGGGTTCGAGATCGACCGCGGCGTGCTCCTTCCGCTCGTCAACGAGGTCTCGCGAGAGATCGAGGGGGGCTCTTACGAGCTCTACGCGGAGGTGCTCAGGCGCACCGCGATCGAGGTCGCCAAACGCATGGAATGGTCGCTCGAGCCCTCGCGCTCGGGCTTCCTGCCCGACTCGGTGCAGGGCTGGAAGCCGTTCAAGGAAACCAATATCCAGCTGGCTAAGCTCGCCAAAAAATACAAACTTGGCTTGCTGTCGAACATCGACGACAAGCTGCTCGGGCAGACCCGCCGCCACCTCCCGACCGACTTCGACCTGGTCGTCACAGCGCAGCAGGTGCGCTCCTACAAGCCCGAACTGGCTCACTTCACCGAGTGCGCCAGGCGTATGGGCGGCAAGCGCGGCTGGGTGCATGTGGCCGCGAGCCACTACCACGACGTGGTGCCCTGCGTTAAACAGCGCGTGCCTGTCATCTGGGTCAACCGCAACAAAGAGACGCTCGACTCCTCGCAGAAAAAACCGACGGCCGAGGTGCCCAACCTGCGCGGGGCCGCCAAGCTGCTGGGCGTCTCCTGAAGGTTCGCATCGCGGGCCTTGAGATCGTAGGACCACCGCGGTGAGGGCCGTCTCGCTCCATCGCGACGTGATCGTCGCGACCAGTGCGATCTGGCAGACCAATTGCGCCATCATCCGCAGCGGTGAAGAGAGCTTCCTCGTCGATTCGCCGATTCTGCCCGCCGAGCTGGAGTCGCTGGGAGCGCTCGTCGAGCAGGCCGGGTTATCCGTGCCCAGTGGGCTGCTCGCAACTCACGCCGACTGGGACCACCTGCTCGGGCGGCTCGCCTTCCCGGGCGTCACGCTTGGATGTGCTGAGAGCACGACCGACCGGATGAAAGCCTCGCCTGGAGAGGCCCAGCGCGAGCTGCGCAAATTCGATGAGGAGTACTTCATCGAGCGCGATCGGCCGCTTGCCCTTGGGGCGGTTCAGGCCCTGCCCGTGCCTGGAAGCTGTGAGATCGGAGAGCGTGAGCTCGAGCTCCACCCGGCCAATGGGCACACGGTCGATGGGATGGCCATCTGGATCTCTTGGGCCGGAATCCTCCTGCTGGGCGACTACCTCTCGATGGTCGAGCTGCCGGTGATTGGCGCCGGCAGTACGGCCACAGCGTATCTGGCGGCGCTGGAGCGCCTGCGCCCGATCGTTGAGCGCGCCGAGCACATCGTCCCCGGCCACGGGCCTTTCCTTGACGGTGCTCAGGCGCTGGCGGTGCTGGCGGAGGATGTCGTCTATCTGGAGGCTCTACGCGAGCTGGGCGGCGAGGCTGAGTTGCCTCGAGGACGCCGCACGAAGGCCCAACGACGCATCCACGCCGAGAATGTCACTCGGCGCTCTTGATCGTCGCGATTGGGGCGCCGGCCTGAATCGGGGCGCCCTCGGTGATGGGGAGCTCGACGATCGTGCCGGACTTATGGGCGGTGATCTCGTTCTCCATCTTCATCGCCTCGATGATGCACAACAGCTGGCCCTCCTGCACCGTGTCGCCCTGCTTGACCAGCACCTTCCACATGTTGCCTTGAAGCGGTGAGGACAGCACGTCCGGGCCGCCCGCTCCACTGGAGACCTTGCTGGCCGATCTCCGATCGGTGCCGCGCTTGGGCGCGGTGCGCGTGGCGCCCGTCACCGCGCCGGAGGCAGCTACGCCACCGCCCGCGAACGGGGGTCCGACCACGCGCACGTCGAAGCGCTTGCCCGAGACCTCGACGGCGTAGGTCTGCTCGACCTTCTCCTCCTCGTCCTCACCATCCGCCGGGGGAGTTGACGCCGGGAAGGCGAGCGTCTTCAACCACTTCTTGTCTTCCAGCAGGTCCCTGCATGTCTCGCCCCGTGCCCATTGGTCTGTTGCGAGCAGCGCCCGATGGAAGGGGATCAGCGTCTTTAGGCCCTCGATCTCGAATTCGTCCAGTGCTCGCAACATGCGCGCGGTCGCCTGCTCGCGGTCGGCGTCCCAGACGATCAGCTTGGCGACCATCGGGTCATACATGGGCGAGACTTCTCCGCCGGCCTCCACGCCCGAGTCCACGCGCACGCCAGGGCCGGAGGGCTCCCGGTAGGCGACGATCTTGCCGGGTGCGGGGGCGAAGTTCTTGGAGGCGTCCTCGGCGTTGATGCGGCACTCGATCGCGTGCCCGCGCAGCTCCACGTCCGCCTGGGCGTAGGACAGTTCCTCGCCGCCGGCGGCGAGGATGCCCTCCTTGACGACGTCGATGCCGGTGGTCATCTCGGTGACGCAGTGCTCGACCTGCACACGCGTGTTCATCTCCAGGAAGAAATACTCGGACTCGTCCTTGGTGGTGGGCGGGCTCCCATTCATCATGAAGAGACCCTCGATCGTGCCAGCGCCGACATAGCCGACGGCCTTGGCCGCGTTGACGCCGATCTGGCCGATGCGCTCGCGCATCTGCGAGTCAACGACCCATTCGGGCGCGGGCGACTCCTCGATCACCTTCTGATGGCGGCGCTGGATCGAGCAGTCGCGCTCGCCGAGGTGGATGACGTTGCCGTGGCGGTCGGCGAGCACCTGCACCTCGACGTGTCGAGGGTCATGCAGGTAGCGCTCGAGGTACACGGTGGGATCGGAGAAGAACTTCTCGCCTTCGCGGCTGGAGCCCTCGAAGGCGCCCTGCAGCTCGTCCTCGGAGAGCGCCACGCGGAAGCCCTTGCCGCCGCCGCCGCCGGCGGCCTTGACGGCCACGGGAAAGCCGATTTCATCCTTTGCGATGCGCAGTGCGTCGGCGACGGTGGCCACGGGCTGGGTGGTGCCCGGCACGATCGGCACGCCGGCGGTCTGCATCAGCTCGCGCGCGCGGGTCTTTGAGCCCATCGCCTCGATCGCGCTGGCCGGTGGCCCGATGAACACGATGCCGGCGTCCTCGCACGCCTGCGCAAACGGGGCGTTCTCGGCGAGGAAGCCATAGCCCGGATGGATCGCCTCGGCGCCAGCGCGAGCGGCCACCTCCAGGATCTTCTCCACATTCAGGTAGTTCTCCGCCGCCGGGCCGTCGCCCAGGTTGTAGGACTCGCCCGCGCGCTTGACGTGCGGCGCGTCTCGGTCCAACTCGGAGTACACCGCCACGCTTGCGACGCCCAGCTCGTCGAGCGCGCGCACAATGCGGACCGCGATCTCACCGCGGTTGGCGACCAATACCTTCGAGAACATCGGGCGGGAAGCTTAGTTAATGGGGCGGCGCCTCGGTCAGGTCGCTGCTGAGGCGATCATCCCAGCGCCGACGGTGCGATTGCTCGACTCGTCGATCAGGATGAAGCTGCCGGTGCGGCGGTTGCTCTTGTAGGGGTCGAACGCAAGCGGTGTGGATGTGCGCAGACGCAGACGACCGATCTCGTTGAGCCCGAGCTCGGGCGGCGGCGGGTCCCGTTCGAGCGTGTGCACGTCGAGAAGGTCCTCGATCCTCTCCACGATCGCCGTGGCGGTGCGCGTCGTCTGCTTGATCAGATAGCGCCCGCCCGGCCGCAGCGGCGTCTGCTCCATCCAGCACACGTCGGCCTGCAGCTCGCTCGCTACCACCGGCGCATCATCTGGGTGACAGATCAAGTCGCCACGGGAGATGTCGAGCTCGTCGCGCAAGCGCAACGCGACGGACATCGGCGCGATCGCCTCCTCGAGCTCGCCCTCGTAGGAGTCGATCGCGGCGATCTGCGTACGTCCGCCGCTGGGCAGCACGATCACCTCGTCGCCCTGGCGAAGCGCCCCGCTGGCGAGCTGACCGGCGTAGCCGCGGTAGTCGCCTGATCCGTTCCCACCCGGGCGGGTGGGACCCGAATTATTCGGGCGGATGACCCATTGCACGGGAAAGCGCGCGGGTCTGTCGTGCGGATGGTCATAGGCCACCTCGACCTGCTCGAGCAGCTCTAGCAGCGTCGGTCCTTGATACCAGTCCATCGCCTCGGACGGATCGACGACGTTGTCGCCGTGGAGTGCCGAGATGGGGATGTAGATGATCTCGTACTGCTGGCCCGCCCTGCGCCCGCCCTCGCGAAGTGCGGGCGCAAAGCCCTCGAATTCCGCCGCGACCTCCTCAAAGCGGGCCTGCGAGTGATCGACGAGATCCATCTTGTTGACCGCAACGACGAGCTTCGGGATACCGAGCAGAGCGCTGATGAAGGCGTGGCGCTTTGACTGCTCGAGCACGCCGCGGCGTGCGTCGATCAGCACGACCGCGAGGTCCGCCGTCGAGGCACCGGTGACCATGTTGCGGGTGTATTGCTGATGGCCGGGGCAGTCGGCGATGATGAATCGCCGTCGCGGGGTGGCGAAGTAGCGGTAGGCGACGTCGATCGTGATTCCCTGCTCGCGCTCGGCGCGCAGCCCGTCGGTGAGCAGCGCGAGGTCAAGCGCTCCGTCGCCGCCGCGCCGCTCGCTGGCCTGCGCGACGTGCTCGAGCTGGTCCTCGAAGATCTGCTTGGAGTCGTAGAGCAGCCGCCCGATCAGTGTGCTCTTTCCGTCGTCGACCGACCCGGCGGTGGAGATACGGAGCAGGTCGAGAGTCATCGGGCCGCAGGCCCGGGCAAAGGCGACAGGACGTCGCACTTCACCTCGAGGGAGGTGGCTGGACGCCACATCAGAAAGGGCCGAAGGCCCCCGTTGGGGGTGACAGAAGGTCCCTCTTCCAAAAAATCATGAGGTGCGTCTGGATGGCGCATCAGAAGGGCCGCAGGCCCAATCAAAGGCGATAGGAGGTCGCCCTCCAAGTCAGTGCAGGCGCCTGGATGGCGCATCAGAAGTACCCCGCCTTCTTGCGGTCCTCCATCGCGGCCTCCGAGACGCGGTCATCGGCGCGGGTCTCACCGCGCTCGGTGATGCGCGTGGCGGCTATCTCGAGAACTACTTCATCCAGCGTCGCGGCGGCGGATCGAACGCCGCCGGTGCAGCTCATGTCGCCGACTGTCCGGTAGCGCACGGTTGCGTCGAAGACCTCCTCGCCGTCGATCAGCTCTGTGCCCTCGCGCCAGGCGTAGAGCATCCCGTCGCGCTTGAAGACCTTGCGCTCGTGTGCGAAGTAGATCGTTGGAACCTCCAGCTGCTCCTGGTCGATGTACTCCCACACGTCGAGCTCCGTCCAGTTGGAGATCGGGAACACCCGCACGTTCTCGCCCTTCTTGATGCGGCCGTTGTACAGGTTCCAGAGCTCGGGGCGCTGGTTCTTGGGATCCCACTGGCCGAAGTCGTCGCGGAAGGACATGATGCGCTCCTTGGCCCGCGCGCGCTCCTCGTCGCGGCGTGCGCCACCGAAGGCCGCGTCGAAGCCGTGCTCTGAGATCGCGTCCAGCAGCGTGATCGTCTGCAGGCGGTTGCGTGATGCCCGCGGTCCCGTCTCCTCGACCGCCCTGCCGCTGTCGATCGAGTCCTGCACGCTCGCCACGATCAGCCGCTCGCCGAGCTCCCGTACGCGGCGATCGCGGTACTCGATCACCTCGTCGAAGTTGTGCCCCGTGTCCACGTGCATCAGTGGGAACGGGAACGGCGCGGGACGAAATGCCTTCTCGGCCAGACGCAGCAGCACGATCGAGTCCTTGCCCCCTGAGAACAGCAGCACCGGGCGCTCGAATTCGGCTGCCACCTCTCGCATCACGTGGATCGCCTCGGACTCGAGCGCCCGCAGGTGGCTCAGCTGTGGTCTGGCGGTGACGCTCATCTACCGGCGGGCTCTATGTGAAGACCGCACTCCGTCTTCTCTGTGCCCGCCCAGCGGCCCTCGCGACCACTGCCCGGACGGGTGCACGGCGCGCAGCCGATCGACTCATACCCCTGATCGTGCAGCGGGTGGTACGGAAGATCGCGCTCGTGTATCCGCCGCCATAGGTCCTTGTCGGTCCAGTGGGCCAGCGGGTTGTACTTCCACAGGCCGCGTCGCTCGTCGCGTTCAATCAGCCCCGTCTCTGCTCTCGTGGGCCCCTGCTCGCGGCGGATGCCGGTGATCCAGCCCTCAGCGCCGGTAAGCGCGCTCTCGAGCGCCGCGACCTTCGCGTTCGAGCAGCAGTGCTCGGGTCCGCTCCACGGATTGTCCGGGTTGCTGGCGTCCTGGACCTCGATCTTTACGCCGAAGCGCTCCTCAAACGCGCGCCACGTCTGTAGCGTCTCCTCGAACAGGACGCCGGTGTCGATTGTCACGATCCTCACTGCCTGGGGAGGTGGGCTCTCAACATAGTCCAGCCGCAGGAGCTCATCGAGCAGCACGGACTCCTCCTTCTGAAACGAGCACAGCAGCACAGCCCGATCGCCGTGGCGCGCCGCCTCGCGCAGCGTATGAGTCAAGCTCAGCGCCGGGTCTAGCTCGGAGGCTACCTCCGCTATGTGGCTGTTCAATGGTGGCATCTGATCTAGTCGTCTCGCTTCTGGAAGTCCTTGAGGTATCTGCTCTGATCTACTCGTCTGGAGTCTGCGGGCCCCTTAGGCCTATACAGCACACTCGCCCTCGCCGCGAATCACTTCGAATGGAACGTTGCGATTCCAGTCGATGAACTGGTTCATTGTCTCGAGCTCGAAGTCAACCGGCATCGAAAGATCCTTCACGAGCCCCTCGAGCTCGCCCGTGCCGACGCGCTCGACGAAGTCATTCCACTCCTCGCCCTCCTCGCGGTTTGCCTCGTAGTGTCCGATCCAGCGCTCGATCGCATCCGGGACTCGCTTGGAAGGCAGGCGCAGCTTCAGGCGCGTGCCGAACTTCACCTCGCCGCCTTCGAACACGCCGCCGACGTGGGGGATGTAGGCAGGAATCGTGTGCTCGCCGACTTTGATCGACGCCCCCGTGAAACCGATGCTCCCGACGTGATGTTGACCGCAGCCGTTTGGGCAGCCGCTGATCTTGATGTTCAGCTTGCGCGTGAGCTCATCGGTGACGTTCAGCGCTTCGATGCGCTCCTGCACGGCTTGGTTGAGACCCATCGAGCTGGTGATCCCGAGCTTGCACGAGTCGGTGCCGGGGCACGACACGACGTCGTTGATCTCCCGCGAGCCGGCGTCGCCGAGGCCGAGCTCCGACAGCGCCCGCCACACGTCGTAGACGCTCTCCTCGCGCACCCAGCGCAGCACGAAGTTCTGCTGCACCGTCGTACGCGCATAGCCGCCGGCGTAGGCGCGCATGATCTCCGCCAGCCCGCGGAACTGCTCGGGGGTGAGGTCACCACGGGTGATCTTCGTCTCGACGGTCACGAAGCCATCCTGCTTTTGCTCGCACACGTTCGCCTGACGGAAGCGTTCGAACTCCGACAGGTCTCCGTTGGGACTGCCGCAGCTCTCCGGCGGGGACGGCGCCGACTCGCGCTCGTCATCTCCGAACAGCCTGTGCTCGACCGAGAAGTCGCGTTCTGTCACCCAGTCGCCCGTCAGCTCCTCCTCGGTCTGTCTGCGCAGCTCCTCAATGCCGTACTTGTCGACGAACACCTTGATCCGGGCGCGTGCGCGGTTGACGCGCAGCCACTCCTGGCGGTCAAAGATCCTGAAGACGGCCTCGGTGACCTTCAGATATTCGCCGTTGTCGAGCTCCAGGAAGTCGTACAGCACCGGCGCGACACGAGGCATGATCGATGTGCCCCCGCCGACCAGCATCTGCACGCCGCGCACCTCACCGCGTCCCTCTATCTCCTTGACGCGGGCGCGGAAGGCGATGTCGTGGATGCCTGAGATCGCGCGGTCGCGCGGGCTGCCGTCGAACGAGGTCTTGATCTTGCGTGGCATTGCCTGGGTCGTGGGGTGGCGCACGAAGTAGCGCACGTATGCGCCCGCGTAGGGGGTCAGGTCGAACAGCTCGTCCTTCGCAACGCCCGCCCACGGGTCGCCTGTGACGTTTCTGACCGTGTTGCCGCAACCCTCGCGGCTGGAGAGCCCCGACTCGCCGAGCTCGCGGATCAGCTCCTCCGCTTCGAGCAGCGGGACGTGGTGCATCTGGATGTTCTGCCGCGTCGTGATGTGGCCCTTGTTGAGAGGCACATACTTCTCGACCACGTCGGCAAACGCCTCCATCTGCTCGGGTGTGATCCCCCCAAACGGCAGCTTCACGCGGATCATCTGCACGTCTGGCTGGCGCTGCCCGTAGACACCCTGCTTGAGCCGGAACTTGATGAACTCGTCTTCGGGCATGTCGCCCTGCAAGAACTTGGTGGACTCAGTCTTGAAGTCGTCGTACTCCCGCTGCAGGATTGGGATCACATGCCCGGGCACGTTCTGCAGGACCTCAGGGTCCTCGAGTGTTCCGCGCTGGGCGGGGATTGAAACTGGCTCCATTTGCGAAACCTCCTGAACCGGGTCCTGGCCCGGGCGAGTTGACGTGCGGGAGGGGATTGCCCTAAAGGCTAGCGACTTTTATGTATTTATCCAGGGCTCGGGGCCATCGGCCCGCGGCTCTCGCGAAACCCCTTCGAGCATAGCCGTGCGGCGCCAGTGGTCAGGACTCTCCATAGCTGCCGCCCAGGGCGCCGTCGTGGCACGCGTGAACCGCTCCAGTGCAGCCACGATCGCCGCTGCCTCCTCTGGGGAGGCAGCGTTCATAGCGGGATGTTGCCGTGCTTGCGCTTCGGGCCCGGCTCACGCTTGGTGAGCAGCGTGTGCAGCGCGGTGATCAGCTTTGGGCGCGTCTCGTGCGGCACGATCACGTCATCGATGTACCCGCGCTCGGCGGCCGTGTACGGGTTTGCAAAGCGGGCCTTGTAGTCCTCCATCAGCTTCACCCGCCGCTCATCCGGCGTGGGGCTTCCAGCGAGGTCACGCCGGTAGATGATGTTCACCGCGCCCTCCGGACCCATCACCGCGACCTCCGAAGTCGGCCACGCGAAGTTGAAGTCCGCGCCCAGGTGCTTAGAGGACATCACGTCGTAGGCGCCGCCGTAGGCCTTGCGGGTGATCACCGTGATCTTTGGGACGGTCGCCTCCGCGAACGCGTACAGCAGCTTCGCGCCGTGGCGAATGATCCCGCCCCACTCCTGGGCGGTCCCGGGCAGGAAGCCGGGCACATCGCACAGGGTGATCAGCGGGATGTTGAACGCGTCGCACGTGCGCACGAACCGCGCCGCCTTGGCTGAGGCGTCGATGTTGAGCACGCCCGCAAGCTGATTGGGCTGGTTGCCGACGATCCCCACCGCGTAGCCGTCCAGGCGCGAGAACCCGCAGATGATGTTCTTGGCGTAGTGCTCGTGGACCTCGTAAAACTCGCCGTCGTCCACGATCAACCTGACCACGTCGCGCATGTCATATGGCTTATTGGGGTTGTCCGGCACCACGCGGTCGAGCTCCTCGTCCATCCGCTGCGGGTCATCGCTCGGCGCCACGCGTGGGGTGCTCTGGAGGTTGTTCGACGGCAGGAAGCTCAGTAGGTAGCGACAGTCCTCCAGGCACGCGTCCTCGTCCTCGGAGGCGAACTGCGCCACTCCAGACTTGGTGTTGTGGGACATCGCACCTCCCAGCTCCTCGAACTCGACCTCCTCGCCGGTGACCGTCTTGATCACGTCGGGTCCGGTGATGAACATGTGCGAGGTCTCCTTGACCATGAAGATGAAGTCGGTGATCGCCGGCGAGTACACCGCCCCGCCTGCGCACGGTCCCATGATCAGGCTGATCTGAGGGATGACGCCAGAGGAGCGCACGTTGCGCAGGAACACCTCGCCATAGGCGCCGAGGGAGACGACACCCTCCTGGATGCGTGCGCCGCCAGAGTCGTTGATGCCGATCACCGGACACCCGATCTTGGCGGCGAGATCCATGATCTTGCACATCTTCTCGCCCATCACCTCGCCCAGCGAGCCGCCGAACACCGTGAAGTCCTGGCTGAACACGCACACACGCCGGTCGTCGATCGTGCCATGGCCGGTCACCACGGCATCGCCCCACGGCCGATTCTTCTGCATGTCGAAGTCGTAGGAGCGGTGGCGCACGAACGTGTCGAGCTCCTGAAACGAGCCAGGGTCAAGCAGCTTTTCCACGCGCTCCCGCGCCGTGTACTTGCCGCGTGCATGCTGCTTCTCCTCCGCCTCCGGGGCAGAGTGCAGGGCGGCCTCGCGCAGTTCGTGCAGCTGGGCGAGCTTCTCCTCGTATGTCTCCGGGGCCTTCTGACGCGGTGGCCGCCTGTGGCCGCTGCGCGAGGCCGCGAGCAGTGCGGCGTCATTCTGTCGGTCGTGGGAGCTCGAGGCCATCGGGCGCGGGATCTTATCCGCGCCGTGGGGCTGGGGCAGTCGTCAGGCCCGTGAGAACGGCCGGTGATGGGCGGCGCCCAACCGATCGAGTACGGAGGTGAGCACGGCCGTCACATGCTCGGCCGCGACCTCCTCGGCAGCCTTCAGCTCTGCGGAGATGTCCGGAAGCTCCTCTGCCAGCTCGTCGTCTTGGGGCTCCACCGGTGCGGCGACCTCGACCGCCTCGGGCTCTGGTTCCACGGTTGCGGTGGTCTCCGGTGACTGCGGCTCGACAGCTTCATCGCGGCGGCGGCGGCGATGGAAGAGCCGCGCAAAGAATCCACGACGCGGTTCAAGCTCTGGCTCCTCGGTGGCAGCGATGAGCTCTGGCTCCTCCAGCACCGTGTCCTGCGGCTCAGGCAGCGTGTCGAGGAGGACGATAGGCACGGGCTCTCCTACCGCGGCCTCGGCGTCGGCGTCTACCACGGCTTTGACCGACGGCTCGACAGGCGGCTGGGGTGTGGGGACCTCTTGGGTGACGGTGAGGGTCACTTTTGTGCCCCACCCAGAGGGCTTGATCCGCACCGTACCGGTGGTGTCCTCGGCCTCCCATTCAACTGCCTGCTCAGGGTGGATGCGTGTGATGCGGATCTCCCCCAGCTCGCCGAGATGGCGGGCCAGTGTCACGGGGTCGCTTAGCTCGGCCCACAGCTCGGGCGGGGACTTGACCAGGGTGCGCTGCACCTCTGAGGAGATCATCACCGACCTGTTCGAGCGATCTCCCGCGACTCCTTCAGCAGTCCTCGTGCATCCAGCAGCTCTGCAATCTGCACTGCGTTCGTGGCCGCCCCCTTACGCAGATTGTCGGCCACGATCCACAGATCAAGCGCGCGCTCGTGCCCGGGGTCGCGGCGGATGCGCCCGACGAACACATCGTCCTTGCCGGTGGCGTCGATCGCCAGGGGGTAGTGCGCGGCAGAGGGGTCGTCGCACACGGTCACCCCGGGCGCCTCTGCCAGCAGCTCACGGGCCCGCTCGGGAGTGAGTGGATCGCGCGTCTGCACGTTCACTGCCTCGGAGTGGCCAGTGATGACGGGCACGCGCACACAGGTCGCCGATACGCGAATCTCCGGATCGTTGAGGATCTTGCGCGTCTCGTTGATCAGCTTGCGCTCCTCGTCGGTGTGGTCGTCGCCGTCGGCGAACGAACCGGCGTGGGGGAGGGCGTTGAACGCGATCTGATGCGCGTACTCGCTGGGTGGGGCGATGTCGCGCTCGTGCAGCAGCGCATGGGACTGGTTGAGCAACTCGTCAACCGCGCGCCGGCCCGTGCCTGAGACGGCCTGATAGGTCGAGATCACGAGGCGCTCGATCCCGGCCTCGTCGTGCAGCGGCTTGAGGGCGACGACCATTTGCATGGTCGAGCAGTTGGGGTTCGCGACAATCCCATGATGGGTGTCGAGCGCATCGGGGTTGACCTCGGCGACGACGAGCGGCACGTCCTCGCTCATACGCCAGCGAGAGGAGTTATCGACCACGATCGCACCCGCCTCAGCGAAGCGCGGCGCCCACTCGCCCGAGGTCGAGCCGCCCGCCGAGAACAGCGCGAGATCAAAGCCCTGGATCGACTCCTCAGCAAGACCCTGCACCATCAGATCGCTGCCATCGGGACCCGCGCCCTCGAGCACCCGCCCGGCCGAACGCTCGGAGGCGAACGGGACGATCTCGCGCGCGGGAAATGACCGCTCCCGCAGAAGCTGGAGCATCAGCGTGCCGACCTGTCCGGTGGCGCCGACGACGGCGACGCGATACCTCTGGCTCATGTCCTCAGGGTATCGGCCCAATGGAGCCCAGCGCCGGGACTACTGGCCCGTGTGCGTCGCCATGAAGTAGATCGTGATGACGACCAGCAAATCCATCAAAGCCCCCACGCCGCCGATCCGCTTGACGAGCGCGTCGTGCTCGGCGCTGAACGTCACCGGATTCCCGTCGCCCGCGCCCGCCACGTCCCGGTCGGCAACTTCGATCAGGCGCCGCTCGCGCGGACCCAGGTAGGCGCCCTCGACGGCGCCGATCACGATCGAGACGCCTAGACCCCATTGCACGAAGAACGTGTTCCAGAGGTGCAGATGCGAGGCGAGGTAGATGCCGAAGACCACGATCAGCGCGACTCCCGGCATGATCACCCGTTGGCTGATCGCGTGCAACGCCCGATAGAGCGCCGGCAGCGCGCGCGGGTCGGCCTTGGAGACGGTGCCGAGTAGGACGGGATAGGCGAACGTCGCCCCGAACGCGAAGACGACGGCGAGGATGTGCAGCGCGAGGACAACTTCGTAGAACTGCACGGCGAGGGGCACGCAGGAAAGCCTAACTGTTGCGGCGGTGGATCAGAACGTCGGCGCGTACTTGCCGAACACATCCTGCATCGCTCCGCAGACCTCGCCCAGAGAGCAGCGGTCCTTCAAGGCCTGGCGAATCGAAGGCAGCAGGTTCCCATCACCGCGCGCGACCGCGCGCAACTCCTCCAGGCGCTGCTCCACGAGCGGAACGTCGCGGTTGGCCTTGAACTCCGCCAGGCGGGAAACTTGTTCGCGCTCGGACTCGGGGTCGACGCGCAGCAGGTCGGGCACCTCGATCCCCTCTTCCTCGTACTTGTTGACGCCGACGACGATGTCCTGGCCGATCCGGTAGCGCTCCTGGTACCCCCAGGCGGACTCGTCGATCTCGCCGGTGATGAACTGGATCGCGTTGACCGATCCCCCGAGCGCGTCGACCTTGCCGATCAGCTCCAGAGCGCGCAGTTCGATCTCGTCGGTCAGCGACTCGACGAAGTAGGAGCCGGCGAACGGGTCGACGGTGTCGGCGGCGCCGGACTCGGCAGCGAGGATCTGTTGCGTGCGCAGCGCGATTTTGGCGGCCCGCTCGGTGGGCAGCGCCAGAGCCTCGTCGAAGCCGTTGGTGTGCAGCGACTGGGTGCCTCCGCAGACCGCGGCGAAGCCTTGCAGCGCGACGCGCACGATGTTGTTCTCCGGCTGCTGGGCCGTCAAGGTCACGCCCCCAGTTTGGGTATGGAAGCGCAGCATCGTCGCCTTCGGATTGGTGGCGGAGAAGCGCTCGCGCATGATCTGCGCCCACATGCGCCGCGCGGCGCGGAACTTGGCGACCTCCTGGAAGACGTTGTTGTGGCCGTTGAAGAAGAAGGCCAGGCGGGGCGCGAACTCGTCGACCGATAGGCCCGCGTCGATCGCGGCCTGGACGTAGGCGATCCCCGAGGACAAGGTGAAGGCGACCTCCTGGACGGCCGAGCAGCCCTTCTCGCGGAAGTGGTAGCCGGAGATCGAGATCGTGTTCCAGCGCGGGACGTGCTCGTGGCAGTAGGCGAACAGGTCGGTTGTCAGCCGCATGGAGCCCGCGGGCGGGTAGATGAAGTTACCGCGCGCTATGTACTCCTTGAGGATGTCGTTCTGGGTGGTCCCGCGGAGCTGCTCGGAAGGTACGCCCTGCTCTTCGCCGACGAGCTCGTATAGCAGCAACAGGCAGGCGGCGGGCGCGTTGATCGTCATCGAGGTGGAGACCTGATCGAGCGGGATGCCGTCGAAGGCGGTACGCATGTCGTCGATCGTGTCGATCGCTACCCCGGTGCGGCCGACCTCGCCGAGGCAGCGTGGGTTATCGGAGTCCAGGCCGAGCTGGGTAGGCAAATCAAACGCCATCGATAGGCCGGTGGAGCCCTTGGAGAGCAAGTAGCGATAGCGCTCGTTTGACTCCTTCGCGGAGGCGTAGCCCGCGTATTGGCGCATCGTCCAGGTCTGCTTGCGGTACATCTCGCGGTGCACGCCGCGCGTGTACGGGAACTCGCCGGGCTCGCCCAGTTCGAGTTGATCCGGCAGGTCCGCCTCGCTGTAGAGCTCGGAGATCTCGATGCCGGAGTCGGTGAAGCGGCGCGGGTCATCCGCCCCGACGATCGGGGCTACGGTCGGGTGCTCTTCGTGCTCGGACATAGCCCGGAGAGTATCCTGCGCCAATGTCCACCTGTCTGGTCACCGGCGGCGCCGGGTTCCTGGGATCGCACCTGTGCGACGAGCTGCTCGCGCGCGGGCACAAGGTGATCTGCGTCGACAATCTCGAGACGGGTTCGCTCGCCAACATCGAGCACATCCGCGACCCGGAGCGGTTTGTGCACCTAGGGATCGACATCATCGATCCCTACTATGTGGATGAGCCGATTGACTTCATCTACCACTTGGCGTCCCCGGCTTCGCCGATCGACTACCTGAGGCTCCCGCTGCACACGCTGAAGGTCGGCTCCTACGGCACGCACCACACGCTCGGGCTGGC
>Ga0116214_1000073_pt1 | contig 51854 bp, 47 predicted proteins | sample Sb_taG_FD_88964 | JGI IMG/M metagenome (GOLD analysis project Ga0116214, IMG submission 88964) | Peat soil microbial communities from Weissenstadt, Germany - Sb_50d_1_NS metaG | ecosystem: Environmental > Terrestrial > Soil > Wetlands > Peat | place: Germany: Weissenstadt | collected 2010-09-21
AAATGGCAAAGGAAAAATTTGATCGTTCCAAGCCGCATGTGAACATCGGCACGATCGGGCACATCGATCACGGCAAGACCACGCTGACGGCGGCCATCACCAAGGTGCTGGCCAAGCACAATCCCAAGGTCAAGTTCCGCAGTTTCGATTCCATCGACAATGCGCCGGAAGAGAAGGCCCGCGGCATCACCATCGCGGTGGCACACGTCGAATACGAAACCGCCAACCGGCACTACGCGCACGTGGATTGCCCCGGCCACGCCGACTACATCAAGAACATGATCACCGGCGCCGCGCAGATGGATGGGGCAATCCTTGTCGTCGCAGCCACGGACGGTCCCATGCCGCAAACGCGCGAGCACATTCTGCTCGCCCGGCAGGTGGGCGTGCCATACATCGTGGTGGCCATGAATAAAGTCGACATGGTGGATGATCCGGAATTGCTGGATCTGGTGGAGCTCGAAGTGCGCGAGCTGCTCAAGAGCTACAAGTTCCCGGGCGACGATTTGCCGGTGATTCGCGTGTCGGCGCTGGGCGCGCTGAACGGCGAAGAGCAGTGGGAAAAGAAGGTCGATGAACTGATGGCTGCGGTGGACAGCTACATTCCGATCCCCGAGCGCGCCATCGACAAGCCGTTCCTGATGCCGATTGAAGACATTTTCTCGATCCAGGGGCGCGGCACGGTGGTGACGGGACGCATCGAGCGCGGGATTTGCAAAGTCGGCGAAGAAATGGAGATCGTGGGTTTCCGCGACACGCGCAAGACGGTGGTCACCGGCGTCGAGATGTTCAAGAAGCTGCTCGACGAAGGGCGCGCGGGAGACAACGTGGGCCTGTTGCTGCGCGGCGTGGAGAAGGACGAAGTGGAGCGCGGGCAGGTGATCTCGAAGCCGGGAGCGATTACGCCGCACAAGAAATTCAAGGGCGAAGTGTACGTGCTGTCGAAGGAAGAAGGCGGGCGGCACACACCGTTCTTCAAGGGCTACCGGCCGCAGTTCTACTTCCGCACGACGGACGTGACGGGCGTGGCGGAGCTGCCGGCGGGGACCGAGATGGTAATGCCGGGCGACAACGTGAGCCTGGTGGTGGAGCTGATCACGCCGGTGGCCATGGACAAGGGACTGCGCTTCGCCATTCGCGAAGGCGGCCGCACCGTGGGCGCGGGAACCGTGACGGAGATTGTGGAATAGGACAGAATTATGCCACGCGAGATTATTACCATGCAGTGCACCGAGTGCAAGATGCGCAATTACTCGAACACGAAGAACAAGAAGACCACGACTGAGCGGCTGGAGCTGAAGAAATTCTGCCCCAAGTGCCGCAAGCACCAGGTGCATAAGGAAATCAAGTAAACTGGGAATTGCCGGGACCCAGGGGCGTAGGTTTAACGGCAGACCAGCGGTCTCCAAAACCGCGAGTGGGGGTTCGAATCCCTCCGCCCCTGCCAGCAAAACCCCCGGCAGGAGTGGTCCAGAGCCGGGATTTGCCCGCCCCGGAAATCACCCGACGCGAGAAGAGGATTATGGCAGGCGCGTTAGAAGGTATTAAAGAGTGGCCCATAGCCACGAAGAATTACATCGTCGAATTGCAAAACGAAATGCGAAAAGTGACTTGGCCCAACGCCAAGCAGGTTCGCGCCACGACGGCGGTGGTGATCGTGACCGTCTTCGCATTCGCCGCCTTCTTTGAGATCGTGGACACGATTTTGGCTCGCACGATTATTCGGGTGTACGACATTCTGGCGAAATAGGAGGGTGCTTCCGTGGACGAGGAAAAACAAGACCCAGAGGAACACCCGCAATCTGATATGAGCGCGGAAGACGAACCGGCCGCGGAGGCACAGGCCGAGGCTGAAGAACCGGCGGCGGTTGAAGCCGCACCGGAATTGCCAGCCGGTGAAGCGCCTGCCCCCGAAGGCAACGGGCATGGGGCGGCGCCGGCGGTCGAAGTAGAGGACACCAAGAAGTGGTTTATCGTCCACACATACTCCGGCTTTGAGAATAAAGTCGCCGAATCGCTGCGGAGTCGCGCTCAGGCATTCGGGTTTGACGACAAGATCGGGCAGATTCTGATTCCCACCGAAGAAGTGGTCGAGCTGCGCGGCGGCAAGAAGGTGACGAGCAAGCGGCTGGTTTATCCCGGCTACGTTCTGGTGCAGATGGAAATGAACGACGAGCTGTGGCACGCGGTGAAGGCGACGCCACGTGTGACCGGCTTTGTGGGCGGCGGCACGAGCCCGGTGCCATTAAGCGCGGACGAGGTGAACCAGATCCTTTACCGCCAGGCGTCCGCGACCGAGCGTCCACGGCCCAAGATGAATTTCGAGAAGAACGAGACCGTGCGCATTATCGAGGGCCCGTTTGCCAACTTCTCGGGCAAGGTGGATGAGGTGAACCCGGAGCGCGGCACGCTGCGTGTGATGGTCACGATTTTTGGCCGCTCGACCCCGGTCGAGCTGGAGTTTCTACAAGTAGAGAAAACATAAATGGCGAAAAAAGTTACAGGACAGGTGAAATTGCAGATTCCCGCGGGGAAGGCCACGCCGGCGCCGCCGGTAGGCACAGCGCTTGGCCCGCAGGGCGTCAACATCATGGATTTTTGCAAGGCGTTCAACGCCAAGACGTCCGCGAAAGACCAGGAAGGGCTCATCATTCCGGTCGTCATTACGATCTTCTCGGACCGCAGCTTTACGTTCATCACCAAGACGCCGCCGGTTCCGGTGCTGATCAAGCGCGCCGTAAATCTGGCCAAGGGATCCGCCGAGCCCAACAAGACCAAGGTCGGCAAGATCACCGAGGAACAGGTAAAGGAAATCGCCAAGATCAAGATGCCGGATCTCAACTGCTTCACGCTCGAAGCGGCCATGCGCTCCGTCAAAGGCACGGCGCGCAGCATGGGTGTGGACGTAGCTGAGTAGGACAGGCATTCCTGCCTGTCCGGTTCTCTGAATGCCATCACCATCCGATTCCCTTCGCATTGTCACTCTGCATTCGTTCGAACCGGCGGAAATCGATCAGATCAAAGCCGCGGTGCAGCGGGTGCGCATCGATTTTCTCGTCTGCCGCACGCGCGAGGAATTTGAAGAACAGGTGAAGGATGCCGACGTGGTCTATGGCGACGTTCGAGGGGAGGCGCTGAAGGCGGCGGGCCGCCTCAAATGGGTACAGGCGGGCGGAGCGGGGATAGAAGGAATGGACCGGGCGCTGTTCGAAGGCCCGGTGCTGATCACCAACTTCGCGCGCACCTTCGCGCCGGCCATCTCGGAAACAGCCTTCGGGATGCTGCTGTCGCTGACGCGCGGCATCAGCAAATACTACGTTCCGCAGTTTCGCGAGCGCCAGTGGAAGCCGGTCGGGTCTGTGAAATCGGCGGATTACGCGGAGATTTCGGGCCGTACCATGGGCATTGTGGGGCTCGGCGGAATCGGCTGCGCGGTTGCGCGGCGCGCGTACTACGGTTTCGACATGCGCGTCATCGCGACCGACTTCCGTGCGCTTCACAAGCCGGAGTATGTAGCGGAACTGCGCGACCCAAGCTGGCTCCCGGAAATGGTTGCGCAAGCGGACGTGCTGGTGGCCGCGGCGCCGCACACGCGTGAGACCGAGCGCATTTTCAATGAGCAGGTTTTCCGCGGCATGAAGAAGACGGCCTACTTTCTGGCGCTGTCTCGCGGCAAACTATTCGACGACATGGCCCTCGTGAAGGCGCTGCAAGAGGGCTGGATTGCCGGAGCCGGGCTGGACGTATTTCCGCAGGAGCCGCCGCCATCGAGCCATCCGATCTTCGATTGCCCGAACGTGGTGATGACCATGCACACTTCCGGCTGGGGCCCCGAACGCCAAAAACGGCTCGTGGAACAGTTCGCGGAAAACGTGCGGCGTTACGCCGAGGGATTGCCGCTGCTGAATGTGGTGGATAAGAAGCTCGGCTATTGAGCCAGTGGTTGACTTCACCAGCAGTTGACTGAAAAAATAGGCTTGACACGGTTTAGTTCAACGACGTGCGGATGTGGCGGAACTGGCAGACGCGCATGGTTCAGGTCCATGTTCTCGCAAGGGAGTGGAGGTTCAAGTCCTCTCATCCGCACCACAGACCTTGATTCTGTGAAATATCGCACTAAAACCGGCTGAGGACGGAGCCCCTTTCGCCTGGCTTTCGCCCTTGACCACCTCAAATGGGGTTAACGACTAGTACTAAATCCAATTCCGAGATGCGGTTCTGCGCTTGCTTTAGATTAGATGCCTCTTCTATCCTAATTCAATGACCGAGCAGCGGCCTTTAAGATATGGCCGTGTGGATTTCGGGGGGAGAAGCAAGTAAATGCTACGCGCCACGACTTATTGTGCTGCCATCATCCTGGCTTTCGGCGTGATTATCACGCCAGCATCGGCTGGACTCTGCGCCAGCACTACCGACTGCACATTGGAGCTGTACCAGACCAACTCCGCCTTCAGCAGCAATGGTGCGGCGCAATACGGGAACTTTGGAACAGTCGAATTGACTCTGAACAAGGTCACGGACGTCGTCACGGTGGACGTCGACTTGGCCTCTGGGTTTCAGATCATCAATGGCGGGATTGGATTTGCCGATAGTCTTGGTGGTGGACTCACAATTGGCAATTTCAAATACTTAGATCTTTTCCCCACGCCTTTCTACCATGGCGCGGTGAGCGATTCCACGAACGATCAGAACTTTGGCGCCTTTGGGCATTCCAACGATGTTGCGGCCACTCAGGGACTGCACGCCGGTAGCTGGTTGGCCACAAACGAACTCTCATTCACAGTAAGCGATGGGAGCAAACTTACAGATGTTAGCCAACTGGTGAACGCTTTCACCCCGGGTAGCGGCGGGACCGCCTTTTTTGTTGTTAATGCATTTGACAGCAACTCCGGTGGGTTGCTCGGCCGCAGAAGCGGCTTGCTCGCTGTTACCGGCGCGACCAACGTGGTACCCGAGCCGCGCGGCCTGGTCTTTGTGTTGCTTCCTGTATTTTCACTAGCTGGCTGGTTCGTCTATCGGCGCAGGACTAATAGAACTCAGTCGGCTTCATAATCACTCTTTTTTCTTCCTTTTGTGCCAAACTAAAAGCACTCCAGAGGGAGTGCTTTTTTGTTTGTAGTGCTTGAAATGTCCTCACGAATCAAAGCGCTCTTCGTTATCGGCCTCGCGGCTGCTAGCCTAATTTCCGGGACCGGCTGTGGAAATCCTGACGGCTACGTAGAGAAAGGTAACAAGCTCCTGGAAGCTCACCGGTACGAAGCAGCAATGCTTCTTTTTCGAAAGGCAATTCAAAAAGACCCGGACAACGGGGAGGCGTACTACCGGCTGGGCCTGGCCGAGATGGCGAGCAACCGCGGCTTGGATGCCTACGAACCGTTGTCCCACGCCGTCCAACTGATGCCCAAAAATGAGCCTGCGAAAGTCAAGCTGGCAGACCTGACCCTCGCGCTGCTTTTAGTCGACCCGCACCATCCGGTGTCACACTATCAGCAGGTCGAAGCGCTCGCCAATCAGCTCCTCAACAATAATCCGAACTCATTTGATGGTCTGAGATTGAAGGCTTCGCTTTGTTTGCTCGACCATAAACCCAAAGAGGCAATCCTCCTATTTGAGAAGGCCAACCAGATTGAGCCCATGCGCCCGGATCTTATCCAAGGGTGGGTCCAGGCACTTTTCCAGGATGGCCAGGTCGCGGAAGGTGAGCATCTGGGGCTGTGGCTGGTCGCGAAGGACGGGACCTTCGGCGCTATATACGACGTGCTGTATCGCCAGTACGTGCTTACCGGCCGCAAAGCCGACGCGGAAAACATTCTCAAAACGAAGGTCGCCAATAACCCGAAAGACGTCAATTGTCTGCTTCAGCTGGCGCGACATTATATGTCGTCACAGCATCCGGATGCAATGAACCGTACCCTTGCGCGAATTTTGAATAATCAGAAGGCGTTCCCGGATGGCCAGCTCCACGTGGGAAACTTCTATGCAACCTTAGGGCAGTGGGACCAGGCGTTCAGGAACTTTGAAGAAGGTGCCCGGTCGAACCCCAAAGAAAAGCTCGTCTATGAGAAACGCATGATGGACATGCAGTTAGCGCAGGGGAAAAAGGACGAAGCCCGGCGCTTGGTTGAGCGTGTTCTTCAGGATGCCCCCAAGGACGAGGACGCTCGCAGGGTTCGCGCCACTCTTCAGCTGGATGCCGGTGGGGCGGAGAATGTCGCGGCGGCCCAGGTGGATCTGAACGGGCTGCTGGCGGGAAACCCCAACGACGCGCGCCTGCGATCGCTACTTGGCCACGCTTATCTGGCCCAAGGGCGCGTAGATGCGGCCTGGACGGAGTTCCAGCAAGTGATTGGGCTGAACGCAGGCGATGTCCCTTCCCGCTTGGCTCTAGCCGCCATCAGCCTGAACCGGCGTCACCCAGAGGAAGCCATACGGTACACGGACGAGGTTCTGGCGCGAGACCCAACGAATGGCCGTGCTAGGCTCCTGAAAGCCGGCGCCATGATGTCGGCTGGTTATTATGGGCGGTCACGGACGGAACTCATGAAGCTGCTTCATGAATATCCGAAGTCTTCGGAAGTGCAATTTCAGCTTGGATTGTTGGCTTTGACCGAGAAGAAATATGCTGATGCCGAGGCGATTTTTAGCAAACTCGGCCAAGCCAGGCCAGGGGATGCCGGGCCGGCAGCGGCCCTGGTAGCGACGTATTCGGCCCAAAACCAATCGGACCGAGCCATCGAGTTGCTGAACCAAGACTTGAAAATGCGGCCTGATTCAGTTCCAATTCGGCGATTGCTAGCGCTCACTGCTGCGCACACGCGCAAATTCGATCTCGCCGTCACTGAATACCGAAAACTGCTGGCCAATGATTCGAAATCAGTCGACCTGCGAACGCAACTGGCGGAGGTTTACCGCTTGAAGGGCGATCTCGGCGAAGCGATTGCCGTCCTCGACCCGGCAGTGCAATTGGCGCCAAGAGACCCACAGCCCGTGATGTTGCTTGCCTCAATGTTCGTGGAGGCCGGGCGCTACAAAGAAGCTCAAACCGCCTTCAAGCGGGTGCTGGAATTGCGCCCGGGGAATCCGTTCGTACTGAACAACATGGCCTTTGTGCTCGCGGAATCGGGCGGGAATCTGGACGAAGCCCTGCAACTCGCGAGGCGCGCGCTCGAAAAATCGCCCGAAAATCCGGTTCTGGTCGATACCTTAGGTTGGATCTACCTGAAAAAAGGCGATAAAGATAGTGCACTGCAGAGTTTCAGCGGCTTGGTACAGCGCCAGCCCCAAAATCCGACATTCCACTATCATTACGCGATGGCTCTGCTTGAAAAAGGCGATCGCCAGCGTGCCAAGAGCGAATTACAGAACGCATTGGCTTCCGGTCCGCTTCCAGACGTCGAACAGAAAATTAGAGCTCTCGCGAACACAATCGGCTAATCCTTCTGATCCGGCGGGTCGGGCAATAAGTTTTCACAAGCAATGGCGGGGCGCGGCCGGAAGACAAGCCAGTGCTCGACGGCGTTGCGGACCAACTGTACAGTTCGGATAATTGAAATGAGCAGTCCTCTCATCCGCAGCAAGCCTTCAGGCCATAAACTTCCACAGGCAGAGGCAGAAAACCAGCGCCAGAAACGCGAGCAATACGAGTTCGGGCTCGTAGCGAATCAGGCACGTGAAAATGTTCCGGTCAATTGGACACGCGCCGATCATGGGAAGCTCCGTAGAGGTGATTATGTCGGCGGCAGGCGCTGCTGCTCAAGATGTTATTGGTTAGGCGCAGGTTATTACCGGCAAAGGATATCTACTGAGCTGGCTGGCCGCTTTAGCAATAAAATCAGGGAGTTACGCGGGGCTGCTGAAATAGCCTTTGGCCAGATCGGGCTTGAGTGCGAGGGCTTTTTGCCAGTTGGCGCGGGCCTCTTCGGGCTGGCCCAGGGCTTCGAGGGCGATGCCGAGGTTGAGCAGCGCTTCGGCGAACTCGGGCGAGCCGGTCAGGGCTTCACGATAGAGCTGGGCAGCTTGTTCGTTTTGGCCGGATTTCTGGCGCAGCAGGGCGGCGTTGTAGAGGAATTCGGGGGACCGCTCCCCGCCTTCGATCAGTTTGGCGTGCAGATCGAGGGCTTCGTCGTTGCGGCCGCGCTCGAGAGCGATGGCGGCTAACGCCCGGGAGGCCTCGGCGAACTCCGGCTTGGCCGCCAAGCAGCGCTGGAAAGCATCCTGCGCGGCGTCAAGTTCTCCGAGCTTCCAATAAGCAATGCCGGCGTTGAGCAGCGCTTCGGGCCAATCTTTGCGCTTCCACAGGCAGGCGTCGAAGGCTTCGGATGCGCCACGGAAATCACCCGACTCCAGGCGCAGACAACCCAGGCGAAATCGCGCGTCTTCAGCGTCGGGTGAGTGATCGAGCAGGCGAGTATATAGTTTCTCGGCCTCGCTGGGATTACCGTCCTGTTCAAGTGCGAGCGCCAGATTCCAAAGAGCGGTAGTGGAATCCGGATTCAGCTCGAGGGCCCGCTGGTAGGACGCTTTGGCCTTGGCGCGGTCGCCGCCTTCCTGGTAGGCGACACCGAGATTCAGTTGTAACTCGGCATCGTTGGGCCGCAAGTGCAAAGCTTCGCCATAGGCTTTGGCCGCCTCGGGACGGCCGGCTTTTTCGAGAGCTATTCCGAGGTTGAACCAGCCCTCGAAGGCATCAGGCGCGACCTTGACCAGTGCCGCGCAGTGGGCCGCCGCCTTCTCGTAGTCTTGAGCAGCGAAGGCGGCCGAAGCCAGGCCTTCGTGCGCCTCGCGGGAATCCGGACGGATTTTCAGGAGCTGTTCCGCGCAACGGGCGGCACTGGCATGATCTTTTAATTCCAGATAGGTGGTGGTCGCGTTGGCGAGCGCTTCCTCCGAACGAGGGTTCTGTTCCAATACGCGGCTGTATAGCTCGGCTGCCTCGGAGAATTTCTTCAGGAGCTGGAGCGCCACGGCCTTTCCGAACAGAATGGGCTCGAGCCGCGCGGGTTCGAGATTGGGAATCAAGCGGAGACAGCGCTCATACGCTTCGAGAGCCTGGCGGGCAGCGCCCATATGCAGCCGGCTCAACCCCAAGCCCAAATGCGCCTCGTAGCGGTTCGGATCCGCTGCCAGCGCCTTTTCGAAGAAGGCGCCAGCCTCATCCCACTTGCCTAGCGCTTGCAGCGTGGCCGCCAGATTGAACCAACTGGCGCCATTCGCCGGATCGAGAGCCACCAGCTTCCGGTAGGCCTCAGCCGATGGTTCAAACTGCTTGCGCTCATAGTGCAGGTATCCGGCGGCAGCATAAAGTTCGGCATGCTGCTCCCCGGACGCGAGCGCCTGCTCAATCTGCTCGAGAGCCTCTAGCGGCTTGCCGGCGAGATGTAGCGCTACAGCACGCCCATAAAGATCGCTCGCCGCGGTTTTGGGTGGTTCGAGTGGTTCGACTGGTTTGGCGGTAGCTTTCGACTTCACCTAGGACTTCCTCATGGAGACTATCGGCGGTTCGCGGAAGAAAAATAAGGGCTCAATCGTGCTTTCCGGGAACCAGATACGCGCATATGCGACCCAAGGTGTCGTCCTGGTAGGCCACACCCACCCAGCGAATATAAGCGGTTTCGCCGGGATCGGCGAAGAATCCGAAGCCGCCCGTGGGGAGCGAGGCATCGCTCCAGGTGTCGATGATGCGGCCGTCGAGGTAAGTGGTGAACTGATCGCCCCGAATCTCCTGGCGCACGCGGAACATGCTCTTGGCAGTTGCCGTTAGCGGGAGCGGCAATTGGATGCGCAGGCGCTCGTGCCCGCCTACCATGGCGTATCGTACGATGGAGAACACCGCGCCGGTTCCGCGCTTCGACTCGAGCAACTTGCAAGCGTAGTAGTTGCGCGTGTCGGCCGCGCGAAACACCCACGCGACGGCTTTCTTATCGATTTCGGCCAGGAACTCGAGGCGGTAATCGGATAGCGGCGCCGAACCGGCGAGCAGTGCGAGGCGGCCGGGGCGCGCAAACCCGGTGGCGTCGTAGGTCCAGCTATCGGCCCAACCCGGCGCGCCGGTCCATTGGCTCAGACCAGCGCGAAAGTCGTCCTGGATATCGATCGCCGCGCGCTCGCGGATGCACGCCTTCAATTCGTCACTGGCTTTCTGCACGGAACCGGATGATTTCAGGTAGCGGAAGCTGGCCAGCGCGAGGACGGCCAATATGATCACAGCGACAAGCCGGCGGCTCCAGAACGGCACGGCGGACCAAAAGACCGCGAGCTTTTTCCAAGGATTGGCCGGTGGCTCGGGTTGAACCGAACGATGCGGCGATATGATCAGAGGATCTTCGAAGCGTGGCCGGAGCGGAATGACCCGCGCGTGCCGTCCTATGCGGACTTGAATTTTCCAAACCAACGCCAGGCGGCTATTCCCAACCGGCATGGGGGCCGATTTGGGCGGCGGGGTCTTCATGCGCACTGGGAAGCCTGGTCGAAGCAACGGAGTGGCGAATCTGAAGCGCCACGAGCCCATCAGCGGCGGCTCCGGGGACGAGGCCCGTGCTTGGCGTGTGGCTGCTGCTGGAGGAGCGAGGGTGCAGGCACCGGCGCGCCGCGCAAGGCCCCCGATCGCTTGGCAGACCGCGATTGCAGGCGCGCGCGGGGCAAGCGCAACATCAGGCTGGTGCAGAACCCAACTGGGAGCGCGCCACACAGGGTATAACGCCGTCGAAGCCGAAGGTGCAAGGTTCCTGGCACTCGGCATGGCGGCCGGAATCCAAGCGGAGGCCGTGAACCCAAGCGTATGCGATACAGGAGGCGCACAAGGCTTATTCAGTGTCTCGGCGGAGACGCGCCAAGCGCGGCGAATCACGGGCGAAGCCGAACCGGCATGCCTTCTGACGTCAGGCTTTGCGGCCGCTAGCGGAAGACCACTTGCAATGCACGGAGCGCGGAGTGCGACCGTAGCCGCGGGCATACTCACCGGCCCGTGGTGCGATTGCCACGAATGTGCGTAAGTCTCCTGCGTGGAAGCGGACCGGGCGCGAGCGGTGACGGCCGGCCGGGAGGAAGCCGCCAACTGCAACTTGATGGCGGCGGGTGCGATTTCCCTCTCCATGAGTACGGGGATCGAGGAAAATCGAGGAGCCGAGGGAGCCGCTGCCGGCGGTCGTTGGTCGCGCACCCAGACGGGTTGGAATCGAGTGAAGTTGGCAGCGGGCCGCTCGGGAGGCGACTGCTTTGCCGGCTCAATCCAAGTCGGATGAGCCGCGGCGGCGCGGAGCATCGGTTGCTCTACGGCGAATCGAACAGCCGTCAACGGCGCTAGTCGTGGCCGCTGCGCGGAGAATTGTGGCCGGAGTGCGATCACAGCAAAGGCAGGGACACGAGGCGTCGCGGCGGGCAAACGTGCGCCGGCGGGAACAATCACGTGCCGCGCAATGGACACCGGCTGCGCATCCCGGCGCGGCGTGCCGTTCTCGAACCAGGGCCCCACACGCTCCTGCTGGAAATCCGCCAGCACCAGGATGGGCTGCGGTTCCACGGGCGCGGCGGGCGGCGGAATGGGGGCCGGCTTTGCACGGCGCGGCTTGCTCTGCCGCAGAAAGTCCACGGCGAGTTCTTCCTGCTTCTTCTTGTACGCCTTGCGGTGCGCTGCCGAACAGAATTCCTCGTCCTGCAATTTACGCAGGGCGCTGAGCTTCTTGCCGCAGTGAACGCACTCCATGCCGTCTGTTTCATCGAATGAAAGGTGGAGCGCCAGGAGGCGGGAAAGGACCTACATGGCCAACGAGAAGGCCCTAGCGAGATCCGGCCCGCAGTTCAAAAATGAGCAGCCTTCACAGCAATTCGTCGGGCGGGCCGCTCATCACCTGGCGCACTTCGATTGGCATGCTCAGCAAGGTCCCGCCGGGCCCCGGAGCACCGGAGATCCGGGCGGCGATTTCGTAGGCTCGTTCCGGACTCTCGACGTCGACGATCCAGTAGCCCGCAAGAAACTCTTTGGATTCTGGAAACACGCCGTCCGTCATCGGCGCACCGTCCTTTCCAGCTCGCACCACCCTAGCCTGATCCGGCCAGGCCAAGCCTGCGGTGGCCACGAACTCTCCGGATTCGCTTAGCTCTTTGTTGATGCCTTTCAATACTGCGTAGTGCGCGTCGACATCGTTCTTGGACCACGCACGATATGTCTCGAAACCCGCCTTCGGGGCATTCATCAGCAAAATGTATTTCATTGTTTTCTGCTCCTTTCATTTTCGCGCTGGTTTCCGCGCTCTTCATAGGGCAGTCGGAGCACAGGGCGTATTCTCGACATCCGGCGCAACAATTTTTACTAAACTGAGGAACGCCATGCCCAATCGAGGCTTGATCCCTTGCTGTTGGCTGCTCGTGTTTGCCACATGCAGCGCCGCCCAAACAGTGGAAGTTCACTGGGACAAGGTTGAACGCATCCTCAGGACGACGGCAACGCTGCAAGTTGTCGTCAACCCGCCTTTGCGCCGCGGGTCGCAGATTCACGATCGCGTATTTTCCGAACTCCAGAAACTGGGCGTGGATTATGTGCGTTACGTGCCCTGGTTACCCTATCCGCGGCTCGGCGTCGCGGAACTGGAACCACCCTCCGAGGAAACGACGTCCTGGGATTTTTCTCTCATCGATCCGCTGACGATTGACTTTTTGAACGCCACCAAAGGGCATCCGGTGATTTTGAATTTCAGCACGATTCCGCAGTGGATGTTCAAGACGGCGACACCCGTCAGTTACCCGCAAGATCCCGACCAGGTGATCTGGAATTACACGCAGGGAACGGAGTTGCGCGACCCTTCGATGAAGGAGCTCGGCGACTACTATGCGAGGCTGGTGAGCTGGTATGTGAATGGCGGCTTTACCGACGAACTGGGCAGGCGGCACGACTCAGGACATCATTTCAAGGTCGATTATTGGGAGGTGCTCAACGAAATAGATTCCGAGCACAACATGACACCCGAGCAATACACCGTCCGCTACGACGCCATTGTCAGCGCGATCCGGCGGGTGGCGCCGCAAATGAAGTTCGTTGCGCTGGCTTTGTCCGCGCCTTCCGATAATCCCCGCATGTTTGAGTACTTCCTGAATCCCAAGAACCACGCACCCGGAACACCCTTGGACATGATTTCCTACCATTTCTACGCGGCCCCAACTCCCGACCAGACCCCGGACATTCAGCAGTACACATTCTTCGAGCAAGCCGATCGTTTTCTGGAGACTGTGCGCTACATCGAAGCCATCCGCCAGCGTTTGTCTCCATCAACCGGGACGACCATCAATGAGATTGGGTCCATCGCCGCCGATGATGGCGGGCAAGAGAAGCCCGATCACGTGACCAAGTCTATCCCGGACTCCTACTGGAATCTCTCGGGTGCCACGTTCGCCTATGTGTTTGGACACTTGGCGTTCCTCGGTATTGACATGGCAGGTGAATCGCAACTGGTGGGCTACCCGACCCAGTTTCCCAGCGTTTCCATGGTGGACTGGAACACCGGTGCGCCCAATGTTCGATTCCGTGTCCTGGAACTGTTGAAGAACAACTTCGGGCCGGGCGATAAGATGGTAGCGGTTTCCAGCGGAACGCCGTATGTTTATGCGCTGGGCTTCATCACTCCAGACGGGCAACACAAACTGCTGCTTGTGAACCAACGCGACCGCGAGATTGAATTGAGGCTGCCCCACACTGCTCGCGAAATCCGGTTTGTCGATCAGACGACCAAGGGTGAACCGCCCGCTACGGAGCCTCTGAACGGCAGCCAGGTGAAACTACGCGGACTCAGCGTCGCCGTTGTGATCGAGTCGAACTAAGAAATTTCACCTCCGCGCCATGTCGATTTTGCCCTTGGTGGATCGACTTAACCATAGAGGCCGGAAGATGCTTACGGATACAGTGGTGATGAGAGCTGGCAACGAGTGGGCGATCGCTTGCGAGGTGCAACAACGATTCATGCAGCGCCTGGGCCCCGAGATCGACACTTTGGATTACAGCGCACAGTGCCGGCAGGCACATGAACTGGGCGGGGATTGTTACAACTTTGTGCCGCTCACGGATAACCGGCTGGCTTTGGCCATTGGCGACGCCTCCGGCAAAGGCCTCGCCGGGGCGCTGATGATATCCAATGTCCAGTCGTCCCTGCGCACGGCCGCCTCCTTCACCGGTGATGACGCGGCGGAGGTGATTGCGGCGGTGAATCGCCAAGTGTACGCAACATCCCTTGACGACAGGTACGCCACATTATTCTATGGTGTTTTCGACGGCGCCACGAGCACTCTGCGGTATGTGAATGCGGGCCACAATCCGCCGATGGTGATTCGGCGGGACAGATCGATCGTGTACCTCGAAGCCGGTGGCGCACCCGTTGGAATGTTTCCGCATTGGACCTACGAGGAAGCCGCTGTTCAACTGAATCCGGGTGACCTGGTTGTTGCCTACACGGACGGTGTGATTGAAGCGGTCAATCCCGCCGGCAAGGAGTGGGGAGTTGAGGGAGTGCGAAAGGCCGTGGCCGAAAGCGGCTCACAATGCGCCGACGGCATTGTCCACGCGATCTTCACCTCGATGGATGAATTTTCGCGCGGACGCCAGACCGACGACGCGACGGTGGTCGTGTTGCGGGTGGTGTAGGGGGCTGGCATCATCGCGGTTAGGAAGCTCCGTGCCAGAAACGGAAATCCTGTATTACGACGGCCAGTGCGGACTGTGCCATCGCGGAGTGAAGTTTGTTCTAAAGCACGATGGCTCAGGCGCTGCGTTCCGATTCGCCCCTTTGCAGGGAGTGACATTCCAGGCACGAGTTCCGGTCGGCCAGCGCGGCACGCTGCCCGATAGCATGGTCGTTCAGACCGTGGCCGGCTCGCTGCTCATTCGCTCCGATGCCCTCGTTCATATTCTGCGGAGGCTCGGAGGAGGATGGAGAATCCTGGCCGCTGTACTAGCCGTGATTCCGAGGCCGCTTCGCGATCTGGCCTACGACTTTGTCGCGCGTGGCCGCCATAGCTTATTCGAAAGGCCCGACGAACTGTGTCCCATGGTCCCCGCCGCGTTGCGTGCGCGATTTGATCCGTGAAATAGCAGCCTCTTCCCTTCCCACTACTTCTTTACACCCTTCATCTCATGGCCATTCTGGTGCAAGACCATGTGAGTCACTTGCCCTTTGTCATCGGAAAAAAACTCAACCTCGGCGTCGACGACCTTCAGAAAGAACTTCGTCTTCGACTCGGGAAAAACCGGGAACTTCGGCTGGTTGGTTGCCTGGGTCATGAGCTGGTTCCCGTCGAGTGTGAACGTAATGCTGAAGTCCGGCGTCAGTTCATACGTTCCCACGTAGCGCGCGAGAACGGTGCGGTCGACCTCGACTACAGTGCGAACGGCCGGGCGGAAGTCGGGCCAGTCATACGTAACCGCGATGCTGCTCATGATCTCCGAAGCCAGTCGCATTCCTCCCTCAGCGTTTGTCATCACCGCGGCGCCTTCACCCTTGTGCTCGTATGCGGCGAATAGGCTCTCGAAGCCTTCATTAACGCCGCCATGCGAGAAGTATGGGTTTGATACGGAGCCGCCAATCTGAAGACCTAACCCCCGCGTGACCATCTCTTCGGTCAATTCACGCGAGAGCACGTGGTTCGCCTTACCGTTCAGGGATCGTTGATTTTCGATCATGTACCGGGCCAGATCTGACGGCGTGGTCCACAAACCTGCGGCAGCCATCTCCGGGTAAGTGTGGGCTCCGCCTGGAACGGCCGCTCCATCGTCGGAGTATGGCGTCGCAGCCGCCGCTCGAAGCTCGGCGGGAAGCGGCTGTTCATAGGTGCTGTGCGTCATGCCGATCGGCGCCAGCACCGTATCGTGCAGCAGTTTTGGGAAAGGCTCTTTCGCCACGTCCAAAACCAGCTGCTGCATCACGGTGTAGCCGCCGCCCGAGTATTTCGGTTCTTTGCCCGGAGGACTTTCCAGCCGGATCGGATCGGTGTTCGCGGGTTTCTCCCCGTTCAATACCTGAACCAGCGTGGGAACAGGAGCATTCGCCTCGTATCCCGGAAAACCGTGGACGTTGAATCCCGCGGTGTGCGTCAGCAACTCCCGCAAGGTAACCACAGCGCCGGGCGCCGCAGAGCTTGCGGGTATTTTCCAGGTCATGAGCTTGGCATTCACATCCGAGTCGAGCGAAAGCTTTCCCTGTTGGACAAGATGGAGTGCAGCCATCGCGGCCAGGGGTTTGCTGATCGATCCAGCTTGGAAGAGGGTATCGGCCGTGACTGGCGGTCCACCCACCCGCTGAACCCCGAACCCCTGGGCCCATTCGATCACTCCGTTGTGAACGACGGCGATGCTGACTCCCGGGACATGCAGCTCCGCCATGCGTTCTGCGAGAGTGCGGCAGGCATGCGGATCATTTTTGATGGCGATGGGCTCAGGAAGGCAGGCTTTGACTTTCTCAATGTGTGCCTGCGCATCACGTGCCGATGCAGCCGGAATGGGCGCGGTCTGGGCGGCGAGTAGTGATCCGAACACGCATAAAACGGCGCTCAGCACTGGAAATTTTCGCGAGATGCTCATTTGATCCCCACGAATATTTCAGCGCAAACGTATCGCGGCTGCAATGGCCATCACGTATGTCTGGATTGCCCCTTGTGAGTCCGGCGCTACAGGTTCTGAAATACCGAGAACAGCCCGCCGAATAGCGAGTGCTTCTTGGGAGTGCCGGTTCGGCCTGTCAGTTTTGCGGCGAGTTCCGAGATGGCCTTTCCAACACGGGTGCCCGACGGAATGGGCTTACCCTCCATGAGGGCTTTCTGCACGCTCTCATAATCGCTGGGCAGGAGCTGGAAGACGTTCAGGTCGAGCGCGGATTCGATCGCTTCACTGCTCAGCCCGATTTCCGTGTTGTAGCGGTTGACCACCAGTTTGATCTTGGACCGGCTCACGCCACCGTACTCCAGGCAAGCCAGCGTATTCTGCGTGGCGTGCACGGCCGGCACTTCATTCGTTGTCACCAGCAGCAGTTCGTCGCAGAGCTTGGCGAGCGACAGCCCCCACTCGCCGTGCGGGCCGGGAATGTCCAGGATCACAAACTCGTAGAGACCCCGCCAGTAAGAGACCATCGCCGTGATATCTTCCGGCTCGTACACCAGGTCGGCCGGAACATCCGGCGAGAGCAGCACATCCACGCCACGGCAGGATGTCACCATGCCTCGCCATAACGTTTCATCCAATCGGCTGGCGTTGGTGAGAGCATGAACGAAGCTGTAATTGGAATTCAGCTTGAGTAGGAACGCAATGGTCCCGGTGAGTGGATCGAGATCCGCCAGCAATACGCGCTGAAAATTAAGCGCCTGGAGCTGAAACGCCAGATTGCAGGCCAGGGTCGTGTTGCCGCTCCCCGATTTGCCACGCATCAGGCAATAGACTTCGCCGCCGGTCCGCCCCTGCGCCATGGCTACCTGCGCACGTTTAGCCAATCGGGCCAACGCTTGCTGAAACTGCTCGCGGCCGAACGGTGGGAAAAGAAATTCCGCGGCGCCTTGACGCAGGCAGCTCAGAATCAGGTCCGGATCGTTGGCCGTATGGAGCGCGACCACCGGGATTCCCCATTCCCGGAACCCGCGCACCAGCCCCACCCCCCGTTCCGTGTCGCTGCCCACGTCGAGGAAGCACACAGTCACCGCATGTCCGCCCACCAGATCTCGGAGCGCCTGTCCCTCCAAGTATCGCGGGGACTCCACCAGCGGTTCCGCATCCGCCAAGGCGTGCCAGGCTGCGCTGAGCTTTTGCGCTAGATCGGCATTAGGACAGATCAGCAGCGGCTTCCAACGGATGGCCGATGCGCTGCTTCCGTTCGCAGACATGATTTTTCTAAGCTTTCTGGCAACTCCATTGCTTCTATCGGCGTAAGCCGAGAAAACCTTGAGAGTAGTTCGTGGATCGCCCAACTACTCATTCGATTCCCAACGGCATACCCCATTTCGCGGACAGGAGCACTAGCGTGAAGAAAACAGTTGTTATTTGTGACACTCAACCGATCGCCATGGAAGGATTGCGCGCGTTGCTGGTGCAACTGCAAGACATGACAGCGGTTGGAGAAGCTACTTCGATCATGGCTGGAATGGACCTGGTTCGCAGTTTGTCACCCGCCATGCTGGTCATCGACAAAAGCTTCGGTCTACAGCCAGTGATGGACTGGATCACGAGCCTGCGCGGAAATGGGCGACACACCTCCGTAATGGTTTGGGGTCATTCGGTTAACGAGGCGGAGGCTCTGCGCATGGTACAGGCGGGCGCGCAAGGCGTGATCCGCAAAACCGCGCCGCTCCGGGCGCTCTCCGACTGTCTGCGAGCCGTGGCCGCCGGTAACACCTGGATGGACGACCTGATGTTCCAAAATGCTGAAAAGACGAATGGTTCCGGGCGTTCCAATCTGACCATGCGCGAACAGCAGGTGGCCGAATTGGTGGAACAAGGTCTGAAGAATAAAGAGATTGCGCGATCGCTGGGAATCTGTCCCGGAACGGTGAAAATCCACCTCAAGCACATCTTTGAAAAGACGGGGGTTCGCGGGCGATACGGGTTGGCGCTCTCGGGCTTGAAAGAACGTGGCTACCTGCCGGCGGCTCGCTACAACTGAGCGTCACCCGGTTCATGATATCTTGAACGCAGAGTGAAAATTCTGCGTGGGGCGGCGCTCCTTCTCGTTTTTCTTCCCTTATCGTTCGCTGAATCCAAGGTTCTTGGCATTCTGAGCCAGGAGCTGGATCGTAACTTCAGCATTCTTAAAGAGAAAGCCGACCCGCCTCCATACTTCATCAGCTACGAAGTCACCGAAGAGGAATCGCATCACATCGGCGCCACGCTCGGCGCCCTGACAACCGATTCCGAGGGAACCAGCCGATATCTGGACGTATCCTTGCGCTCGGGCGAGCCGAAGCTCGACAACTATCACCGGGTGCGCGGAGAGCGCGCGCACTTCACCTCGGGTGCACGGGTGAGCATCGAGGATGACCCGGCCGCCATCAAGCAACAGGTCTGGATCGAGACGGATCGCGCTTATCGCGCGGCCGCCGAGCGGCTCATCAAAATCCGCAGTAATGAGCAGATGCGGGTGGCGGCGGAAGATCCATCGGATGATTTCTCGATCGAACCGCCGTCGGTGCATAGCGAACCGGCTGCGGCGCTTCATTTGGATGCGGGTTTGTGGACGGACCGCGTACGCAAGCTTTCGCTCGTCTTTCAGGGCTACCCGGAGATCCTGGTTTCCGGCGTGACCCTATCCACACAACGGGAAACCAAGTACTTCGTCAGCACCGAAGGCAGCCGCCTGGAGCACGGGCGCAGCTTCGTGCGCATTTCGATTTCGGCCGAAGGCCGCGCGGAAGATGGGATGAACCTCTCGACTTTCGAGAGTTTCGACGCCGCGGATCCGTCCGGTCTGCCAGCGGATGATGTGCTGCTGGCGGCTGCTGACAGGGTCGCCAAGGATCTCACGGCCCTGCTGCACGCTCCCGTCGTAGACCCGTATCTCGGCCCGGCGATTTTCTCCGGCCGCGCCGCGGGAGTTTTCTTTCACGAGATTTTCGGACACCGCATCGAGGGCCACCGGCAGAAGGACGAGAGCGAAGGCCAGACCTTCACCAAGAGCCTGGGAAAGAGCGTGCTGCCGGATTTCCTCTCCGTGGTGTTCGATCCCACGTTGCACAAGTTCCAGGGCACGGACTTGAACGGATGGTTCAGCTACGACGATGAGGGCATCGCGGGCCAGCGATTCACGGCAGTAGACCACGGGATTCTCAAATCCTTCCTGATGTCGCGCTCGCCGATCAAAGGCTTCGATCATTCGAACGGGCACGGCCGCCGCCAGCCGGGGCTGGAGGTGGTTTCGCGGCAATCGAACCTGTTAGTGGACTCGACCAAGACCGTGCCGGAAGCGCGGCTGCGCGAGATGCTGATCGAAGAAGTGAAGCGCCAGAAGAAGCCCTATGGGCTGTATTTCAAGGACGTGACCGGCGGCTTCACGACCACCGCGCGCGCCGGCATGCAGGCATTCAAAGTGTTGCCGGTAGTGGTCTACCGCGTGTATCCGGACGGGAAGCCGGATGAGCTGGTGCGTGGCGTGGACATCGTAGGGACGCCGCTCGCGAGCTTCGCCAAGATTCTCGCAACGTCGGACCATGCGGAGGTCTTCAACGGCTACTGCGGCGCGGAATCGGGGACGGTGCCGGTGTCGGCGGTTTCGCCGGCCATTCTGGTTTCGGAAATCGAGATCGAAAAGAAGGAAAAGTCGCAAGACAAGCCGCCGCTCCTGCCATTTCCTAAAGACGCGGATAGCGTGAAGTAACTAGCGGGGCGCCTCCCGTCGTTGGAACCATGCCTCTGTGGTCTGTCTGGGTCACGGCGAGGATGCTAACAAACGCCAACGTTGACGGTGAGTGAACCTCGACTCATCATGGTTTAGGTCAGTCTTTTGCCGGCCTGCTGTTCAGGATTGAGGCCGGTCCGCCGATAAATCATCATGGAACCGCCACCCACCATAGTTCTGTGTTTCGTGTTCGCCATTGTCGTCGGATACTTCGCGGGCAGAATTGCAAGCATTCGAAATCGGGTTCGATCCGATCGACAGTCGTGACGGGCAAGATTGTCTTCCGTCGTGCCTGTTCAGGCAGCGCGCCGGATTGCGTGGTACACCACAAGAACCACGATGGCGCCAATCACAGCCACAGCCAGACTATAGAGATTCAGTCCGGTGACTCCATGGGCGCCTAACATTGTGAACAGCCATCCTCCGACGATGGCTCCCACGATTCCGAGAATGATGTCGAGGACTAGCCCCTCGCCGCTCTTGTTGACGATCTTACTGCCGATGAAGCCGGCAATCAGCCCCAAAACGATCCAAGCCAGATACGACATATTCGTTTGCCCTCCACTAGTCACAGTGTCAGCGTCCGGCATTATACATGAGATCGCGCTGATGTATTGAGGTATCATCACCTGTACAGAAGGGTGACAGGATGCCGATCAAGCTGAACCGTAGGTCCCGCAACAGATTCTGTTTATTGTTGACAGGCGCCGTTTTACTCATCTTCACGACGGTGCTCGGTGTAGCGGGTGAGCGTCCACACATCGTTTTCAGCCGGCTCGCTCCTGACCGTACTGGCTTGTTTTTGGCCGACGCCGACGGTAACAACGAACGTCCTCTGCTGCCGGCTACGGGCCTCGACTACAATGCGTCTTTCTCCGCGGACGGGAAGTGGATCGTCTTCACTTCGGAACGCGGCGGGTCGGCGGATATTTACCGGGTGCACGCGGACGGTTCGGGTGTGGAGAGACTCACCGAGGGTCCGAGCTATGACGATCAGGCGGCGCTCTCGCCGGACGGGAGCACGCTGGCGTTCGTTTCGACGCGCGATGGCGGCACTGCGAACGTCTGGCTGCTGGATCTAGCACACCGCGAGTACACGAACCTCACGAAAAACGCGGGCGGCAATTTCCGTCCAAGCTGGTCGCCGGATGGCCAGTGGATCTCCTTTAGCTCGGGGCGCGACACAAAGCCTGGCCGGGCGGAGCCTTCGTGGGAACTGTTGCAGTCGGTGGCGATTTACATCGTACGTCCTGACGGCACTGGACTGCGCCGCTTGACGGAACTGGGAGGATACAGCGGCAGCCCGCAATGGTCTCGTGATGGCAAGCGTATCGTGTACTACCAATCAATTCCCAAGGAAGTTTACCCGGGGCGATTCCGGGCAACTGCAACGTCGCAGATCATCTCGATCGACGTCGAAACGGGCGCCACAGAGACCCACACGAAAGGGCCGGGAGTCAAAGTGTCGCCGCGGTACACCGGCGGCGAAGACATCAGCTATGTGACGATTTTCGGCGCCAAGCAGGGTCTGCGATTCACCAGTGGACGGGCCGGAGCCGCCGGCAAAATGCGGTATCCCTCATGGGCGCCCGATGGGAAGACGATGGTCTACCACAGGATCCTCTGGAGCGAACTCGGCGTAACGCCGGCTTTCGGTATCGATGCTTCGTTCGACATCTTCTCGACCAAGGGGACAATGCTCGCGTATTCTCCGAACGGCGAGCAGTTGGCCCTGACCAGCGGCACCCGCAATCCCATGATGATCATGAATAGCGACGGCACGAATGCGCATAAAGTGCTCGACAACGATGGCAAAGTGATTACTTTTCCGGCGTGGTCGCCAGATGGTCAATCCATCGTGTTCGGCATTGGCGGTTTCTTTCAACGGCCTGTCGTCCCAGGACAGATCGGACTGATCCGGCCGGATGGCTCGGGTCTGAAAATGCTGACCGAAGGGAAAGCCAGCAGCGGATTCGCGAGCTGGTCGCCTGATGGCAAACGGCTGGTCTATCGCGTGATGGGCGAAGGGCAGCAGGGCTTGCGAATCTTCAACCTCGAGGACAGCAAGATCAGCACGCTAACCAACGAGTACGACACGTTTCCCATGTGGTCGCCGCGAGGCGATCGCATCGCCTTTTGCAGTTTTCGCGATGGGGATTTCGACATCTACACCATGCGCACAGACGGTTCCGACGTGCGGAAGCTGACCAATAGTCACGGGAATGATGCGCATCCGACATGGTCGCCCGACGGGAACTGGATTGTGTTCAGCAGCTCGCGCAAAGGCTTCAAAGACGAGGCCATGCTGGATGAGTGGGGACCCCAGCCCTATGGCGACCTATACGCCATGCGCGCGGACGGCAGCGATGTGCGGCAGTTGACGGACAATCAGTGGGAGGAAGCGACGCCGGCCTGGCGTCCGGAGCACGTAACCAGTCCTATTTCGGCCCGCTAGGCAAAGCCTATTTGGCTTGTTCGACACTGCGCAGAATGTCGCGAGCCTCGGCTGCCCGCTCCTGAGGGACGCGAACATCCAGCCAACCCAGAAAATTCCCGCTTTCCTGGCGTGCAGTTGTATCCTGGTCCATCACGAAAAAAGGTATTCCTGCTTCCTGCAATAAGGTTTCTGCCAGGCCGATTGCAATGGGACCCGCGATGCTGGTTCGGATCAGGGCATCGAGGTTGGCTTCGCGTCCTTCGTCATCGGGCATGGGACAGCTCCTCGCGGTAAATACCCACAGTACAATAGTTTACCAACTCGCTTCAGATCAAAAGCCGACGGTCTCCCGCCAACCGCGCGTTACTTCAACGACCGCTCCCTTTGGTCGCGGCTCTGTTTGGATCATAGGCATTCCATAGAGCTTACTTGACATGTTGTTGTATTAGCACAATAATCTATCTATGGCATCGCGAAGGAAAAAGGACCCGCGGACGGGCAGTCCGCTTTACAATCGCGTGGCGGTTCTACGGGCGGAACGAGGACTGAGCCGCCAGGCGTTGGCGGACGCGATCGGCGTCAACTATCAGACCATCGGTTATCTGGAGCGCGGTGACTACCAGGCCAGTCTCGAACTTGCTTTCCGGCTCACGGAGTTTTTCAGGCTGCCGCTTTCCGCTATCTTTTCGCGCGAACCGTTCCGGCCAATGAGCGAGGCACTGTACAAAAGGCGACCTTCGGGTCAATATAAATCGACGAAACCTGCAGGATTCAGGGATCGGGCTGGTGGCTCTTAACCGCTGTCATCAGAGAAAAATGAGCGTCGATTTCAGCGGAAGGTGGGCGGCGCAGCTCAAGGTCAATGCGTTTCTTCCCGGCATCGAAAACGGTATGGTCGCAATCAGAATCGACCATGTTGAGCCTCTACTGCAACTGACTCAGGTCACGTCTGCTCCCGGCTACTCCTTCGGCCACTTCGTATGTAACTACCGGACGGACGGAACCGAGGTCGTCACTTCTTTTCATGGCGGGCAGGTGCGAACCAATGCCCGATGGGAAAGCGACGAGTTGTCCATCGACATGCAAATTGCGTTGGGAAGCTACTCAAAGCGCGTGCAGTCACGATGGATCTTGTCGAGAGACGGTAGGCTGCTAACGATGCAACACGAGACTGAGTCGGCGTTCCACGTTTCGATCTTGCACCGGCAAGATCCGCCCAAGACTAGGCAGACGCAAGGGCTGGGCTGAGCCCGTGGCTCGGCCCAGCCCTTGGCAGCTGGGCGTTCATTCCGAGCCCGGACCATCAGGAAACGGTCATCAAAGTGAGCAATATAGCTCAGCTAAAGAATAGCCTTTCCGTCTACACTTGAGTTGACATTTAAAACTCGTAACCGCCCAGAATGGTGCCCTTCAATTTCGACAGGCAGCCACCCCTGCGTCCGAGACTACGAATTTTACCTGTGCAAGGTGAATTCGTGAGTCAAAACGGAAAGGCAAGCCCTCAGACTATTCTGGTCGTAGAAGACCATCCACTCCTTCTGAAGCTCGTCAAAGCAATACTGGAAGACGCACATTTCACAGTGCTCGCTGCCAGCAGCGCGAAAAAGGCGATTCGGATGGAAGCCGAGTTCCCCGGAACCATAGATCTGCTGCTCAGCGATGTGATGATGCCGGGTATGTCCGGACCCGACCTCGCCAAGAAACTGAAGGTGCAGAGACCGACAATGCGCATCATACTGATGTCCGCATACCCGGACGGCGCATTGCTTGTTCTCAACTACGGTTGGCACTTCATTCAAAAACCGTTCATGCCGCTAGCCTTGGTGGGCAGAGTCAAAGACGTTTTGCACAGCAAAACACGCGAGCAGGGTACCGACCATTTCGACACGCGCAAGTGACTCCGCCAAGTTGTCTCAGCCTCCTGGCGGAATCGTCGGCGCATTCGTTGTTTTCAGGGACGGAAGCCGGATCAGCTTCCGCTGAATGGCGTACTTAACCAATTCCGAGCGATCGTGCAAGTCGAGTTTTCGCATCAGGTTGGTCTTGTGGGCGTCTACCGTCTTAACACTGAGGACCAGGCGCGCAGCAATCTCTTTCAACGTTAGACCGTCGGCAAGCAACTTCAGGACTTCCCGCTCCCGGTCGCTCAGCCGCTCATAGCTGTTCACGGCCGAGCTCTTGGCGACTTTGACATACTGCTTGACCACTTTCTTTAGCGCTCGCGAGCTTAAATATTGGCCGCCTCTGCTCACCACGTCAATGGCATGAATCAGATGCGCTCGTGGAGCATCTTTGAGAACGTAACCGGATGCTCCGGCATCGAGACATCTAGTGATCACTTCTTCTTCTTCGTACATAGTGAGAATGAGGACTTTGGTCTTCAGGTTCGCTTGCAAAATTCGATGTGTTGCATCAAAACCGCTCAGATCCGGCATGGCGATATCCATCAGGACAATATCCGGATGCAGTTGCCGCGCTTGGGCGACCGCCTGCCGCCCGTTTTCGGCTTCGCCCACAATCTCGATCGAAAGTTCATCCTTGAGGATCGCTTTGATTCCCTCACGGAACAAGGTGTGATCATCGCAGAGCAGAACCCTGACCTTGTCCTTCATGCTGCCTCGATGTCGCGCAGAGGCAAATGAACCTCAATGGTAGTGCCATGGCCAGGCGCGCGCCGCTGTGCATTCCGGGACGCAAATTGAATCGCGCCACCCAAAAGCTCAACGCGTTCCCGCATAGCCCGGAGGCCAAAGGAATTGTGCGGCGCGCGCAGCGTGCGTCCGACATTGAAGCCCCTTCCGTCATCCTCGATTTTCATCGCCACGGAGTCCGGTCCACTCGTAAAAATGATCCTTACGTGCTGGGCATCGGCATGGGCGACGACATTGGAAAGCGCCCCCTGAAGCACTTTATACAGGGCTGTTTCGTAACCCGGGGGCAAGTTCGCACGCAACCGGCCGGAGTCAAGCCGCACTTTGATTCCGGTTCTCCTCGCGAACTGGCGCGCATAGAGGTTTACCGCTGGTACGAAACCTTGCTGGTTCCAGATCGCCGGCCCCAAATCAAAAGTAAGGTGCCGAACGCTCCTGAGAGCGTGTTTTATCAGGTTAACCGACTCTTTCAGTTTCCTGCGAAGCTGGCCGATATCGCCCTTTTTCAAATCGAGTGCAATTACTTCCGTATAGAGCTTCAACACTATCAGGTCATGGCCGATTTCGTCATGCAGGTCCTGTGCTAGGCGGCGCCTCTCTTTCTCATAAGCGTCGCTAAGCTGGATGGAAAACTCTTGCGACCGCCGTTCCGCCCGGCTGATCTTGTCCTCGAGCGCATGCCGCTCGACTTCAACATATTGGGAGTAGCCCGAGAGAAGATAGAACTGGTACGCTGAAGCCCACCGGGTAAAAGCTTGCGGCCATTCCGGCTTCGAAGACTCCTCAGACATGAGGTATGGAAGGCAGCTTTCGACATAGAGAGCCACGGCGACTGCGGCGCACTCCGCGGGTACTCCCTTGCTTGCCAGGTCCTGACCGTGGCGCTCGGATTTGCCCCTGTACCCGCGCTCGCCGGCGGAGACCAGGTCCCGAGCCTGCGGCGTCAGGTGCAGTCCCGAAAGCAGAGTCACGTATTTGCTGCAGGGTTCGTAACGCTTCAAGAGTTTGCGCCAGGCCGTGTGGATTTTTGACGCATGGGAGGACAAGTAGTTCAAAGCTTCGAGCAGTGGCTGCTTGACTTCCAAAACCATTCGGCCTGTGGCGTCATTAAGCATCAAATTTCCTTGCCAGATCTTGCCGCCAGCCGATCCAGCGCCTCACCCAGTTCCTGCCGAACGTTAAGAAAGGTCTCCGGCTGCGATTCCCAAAGATACGGCTTCTTCACAATTCGATCTGCATATTCGTCCGCGCATTTCGCGCCACCCAGCTTGGCGAGCAAGGACAGGTACTCGTAGTCTTGCATTCCTTCCCGGATCAGTTTCAGCCGGATGCTTTCGATGGGGATGTCGGTGTGTCCGCTGATGTGGTCCGGACGTCCTGGATAGAACAAGGTGCCGTCACCGTTGCCTCCAACCAGAAAGACGCTATCCCATGGATCCTTGCCTCGCCCATAGGCCTCATCCATGCTGTAGTACAACTCGCCCTCGATTCGGTACTTCCAGGCGATCCACTCCATGACCCGGTTGGAGACCCCAGGGGCGTCGATCATGTAGCTCGGCCAGCCGGTGAAATACGGTCCGCCCACAACGTTGCACCCATGGCTGGCACACGACTGATAAAACCATAGACTACTTCGGTCAGTCTGGCGGGTATATGTCTCAAACGGCGGAGTGTGCTCGCAGAAATCGTCATAGCCAGGCTTCGGTTCGATGCAATTGACCAGCGGAACCCAGATCTGCACAACTTCCGCCAATTTTTCCGTAAAGGGCACGGTCACAAGACTCCTTATTTTTGGATTGACCCGGAGGGCCACGCGCCCGCGCTTCAGCACGTCGGGAAAAACAGCCGGCGCCGGTTCGTCCCACAGATAGAGGAACAGGCGATCCAACCAACCTTTCTGTTGGAAGTGCTTGGCGTATTGAGTCCAATACAATGTCTGCTGCTCCTCGGTATCGAGGGCTGGCGGCGTCCGAATCTCGACTGAAGTCGCTCTCGCGCCGTGCAGTGGGTCTCCTTCAGAAATAGCAACGCCATCCAAGAACGCCCCGACTTCAGCATCGTATGTGCTCCAATGAAGTCGCATTCGGCCGGAGTCATACGAGTATTTCGGCGGAACCATGCTTCCTCCGCAGATGCTGATGCGGTGCAGGAGCGCGGCTTTCTCGTAGAGGCGCGTTATGGCATAAAGGTCCTCATCGCTTGTGTACTGCCCACGATGCTGTTTTAGGGCGGCTAAGCCGCTGAAGCCAAACGACGACTTCAGCGTGGAGGTCGAAGGGAGCGTGAAGTTCCACACCACAACGTGGATCGGCACCAAAACCTTCACGGCGCCACTGATGGAAATGCGAGCTGATCCCGTGTAATTTCCAGGATTGGTGGCTGGTGGAACGAAGATCTCGACCCACATGGGCTGGTTGCGGCCGACCTGCACAGTGAAAGGAAACGCGTTGCGCTTCTCGTGCGCGTATCGATCTACGCGGGGAACCAGAGGATCCGGCCACAATCCGGTGCCACCGTCAAACATAGAAGGTCGACGAAGGTTCAAGAACCGCTCGAGATACACGGTCACATTTTCCTTGGAGATCTCGGCGCCATGGCTTGTCCGGAAATCCGAAAAATCGATATCTACGCCCGACAGGTCGGTAGAGCCAGCCCTCAACACGATCTGGAAAGACTCGAACTCGTTGCGTCCGGCATAGAGATCGACGCTCTTCGCCGGCGCGCTGGGCACGGGATCCAGCGGTTTGATTTTCGCCAACGGGTGCGTAATCCACCATGTGAATGGCTGGGCTACCTCTCCAGCGGTCCGCATGAATGCGACCCCCATGGTAGCCAGAATGAACAATTTGAAGCCCATCGAGTCTCCGCTAGGCCGCCCATCCAGCATTTGAACCCGTGCTGTGGCGTCTGCCGCCGGCGCGGACATCGGCGATGATCCGGCTCAGCTCTTCCACTTTCTCGTCCCACGATTCCGGTTCCATCAGCCGGGAGACCCCCATGTTCGGCCCTCGCCGGCCTTCGTTCAGGAAGGCCTCAATCTGGTGGAGAAACTCCTCCTGGGTACTAGCCGTGCGCAGCAAACTGTTGAGTTTGACGACCTCCGGGAGCGGCGTGGCCACGACCGGCAAACCTGCCGCCAGGTACTCACGCACTTTCAGGGGATTGGCCGCCAGCGTAAGCTCGTTGACGACGAAGGGCAGAACGGCAACATCAAACATCTTGCAGTACGCCGGAAGAGAATGATAACTGCGTCTTCCCAGCAGATGGACATTGGGCATTCCCCGCAAGGCCGATATGTCCGTTTGAACTTCTCCAATTAGCAGGAACGACCATTCCGGTCGCGAGGCTGCAAGGTATTGAATGATCTCGAGATCCACCCAGTCGGCAATCAGACCAAAAAAGCCGATCACCGGATGCCGCAGCTCGAGACAATCCTCCGGCGCCGCGGTAGTCGGCAGGCAAGCGTTTCGAAAGTGTGCGACATCCACGCCGTGTGTCACCAGAAACGTGTTCGGGTTGTAGCGGCTTTTGGTCTCGTAGAGTCGGCTCGACGAAACGATGACCAGGTTTGATTTCTCTATAAGCCGGCGCTCCATGTCGAGAATCGCGGTTTTGTCCGTGCCCGTAAATTGCGAGTACTCGTCCACGCAGTGATATATGACGAACTGCTCCCCAAGAGACCCCGCAACCTCACCCGAACTGGGCACAAAGCTCCATGTGATCGGTTTGTGAAAGCCAAGTTTCCGGCAAGTACGGAGCAGGCTCCACGACAGTATGCACCGGTTCATCCATCTCGCCGTCCGGCTGCCATGAAACGGGATGACAAGCGGCGAGAACACGTAAATATTATTCTCGACACAACGGCAGCCGCGGCAGTACTGCCGAAGTTTCTTTATGACTCGCCGGAAGTCTCGAACCGAAGCTGTGGGGTTTCGATTTCCTGTCGAGTTGACCCACAACACGCGGTTCTTCTTGGCGAGCCTCAAGGCGATGTGTTTCTTGCTGAGGGGATCGCCATCCCAGTCATTGCTAAAGCAGATGATGTCGTTTCCTTCTAGCATGTCAATCCTGCGTTCATCTCCATCAGGCTCGGCACAGGCCGGGCGGGGATGGCGTCTATGAAATGCCGGTGCCAGAACTCGAACACTAGCAGTGCCCAGATCTCTTGGGATCGGTCCACGCGCCCCTGCTCGTGCTCATCGACGATCCGGTTTACTGCGGCCGAATCCATATAACTGCCGCAAGCGGCATTCCGAGCGAGCAGATTTTCTCGTGCGAACTGCCGCAAAGGACCGCGGAGCCACGATGCGATGGGGATGGGAAAGCCCTTTTTTGGGCGATCGATGATGGCGTTGGGGAGGACTCCCCGCATGGCCCGACGTAAGAGAGTTTTTCCGCCCTTTCCACCGAGCTTCCAATCGTCTTGCAGTGCCGCAGCGAACTCTACCAGCTCGTGGTCGAGGAACGGAACCCGGAGCTCCAGCCCATTGGCCATCGTCATTTTGTCGGCCTTCATCAGAAGATCGTCGGGCAGCCATACTTTGGCATCCACATAGAGCATCCTATTTAGCGGCGAGGCCCTGTCCACGGCTTTGAAGTAGCCGCCGAACAGTTCTCGCAATTGCTGTTCCGAGTGCTTCGTCCGATCCTCGCCGACAAGCTGCTGCTTGCTTTCAGCGCCGAAGCCCCGGCTCACGCCCCGATACCGGACTTCGAGAGGCTGGCCGGACATCCGCGCATAATGCCGCAGCGCCTCCGAAGGCAGGAGCCGCGCCAGCCATGGTGCAAGCAAGCCTGCTGCGGGCAAACCCTGGTGGACCCGATCGAGAGCCAACATGCGCCGGTAGATCCCGTAGCCGGCGAATATCTCATCCGCGCCTTCGCCCGATAGAACCACGGTGATGTGCTCTCGAGCCAGCTTGGAAATGAAATACAGGGGGATCGAGCTCGGATCGGCTAATGGCTCATCGAGGTGCCATACAAGATCGGGCACAAAGTCTTCAAACTTTTTGGGGCTCAGTCGGTACTCGTGATGCTCGGAGGCGAACGCAGTGGTCGCGAGACGTGCGTACTCGAACTCATTAGCCTCTTCCTCCTTCGCGCTCGATGCCTCATAGCCGACGCTGAAGGTCTTCACCCTGTCACCGCCAGCGAGCTTACTCATCACGGCCAGGATTGCGCTCGAGTCGAGCCCCCCGCTTAGAAACACTCCCAGGGGTACTTCTGCGATCAACCGCAAGCGGACACTCTCTTCGAGCAGCTCACCGAACCGCTCGAGGATATGCTGCGGTGACGGAGGTTCCGAATAGTGGATGTCCCAATACTTCCTGGTTCGAACCCCTGTCTCATCCATTACGAGGACATGCCCAGGCTGCAGCTTGAAAATGTTCTTGAACATGGTCCGGGTGCCCGGCACATAACGCAGAGACAGGTAGAGATCAAGGGCTTCGGGGTCTACCTCGCGTGGGACCGACGGTATCTCGATTAGAGCTTTGATCTCCGAGGCGAAAGCCAAGAAGCGATTGTGGCGGTAGTAGTAGAGGGGTTTCACTCCCATTCGATCTCGCGCCAGAAGGAGGCGTCGTTTCCTTCGGTCCCAGATGGCGAACGCAAACATGCCCCGGAGATGGTGAACGCAGTCCTCGCCATACTCTTCGTAAGCGTGGAGAATGGTCTCGGTATCGGATCGGGTCTTGAAGGTGTGACCCGCAGGTGCCAGTTCTGCTGCCAGGTCGCGATAGTTGTAGATCTCACCGTTGAAGATGATGGCCGCCGACTCGTCCTCGTTGAATATCGGCTGCTTCCCGCCGCTCAAGTCGATGATGCTAAGCCGCCGGAATCCAAGAACCACCCGGCCTTCGACGAAAAATCCATCGTCATCCGGACCACGGTGAGCGATAGCTTCGGTCATCCTCTCAATCACTGACCTATCGACGAGTTCGGTGTGATCGAAATTTACGATGCCACAGATTGCGCACATATGCTTTTTTCTTCCGAGTGGGCGGCCCCGGCGCCAAAGTCGAGTCGAGGCGGCCTAGGTTCAAATTGCCACGACCGGCTGAAATACGGTCCCGGCTCGGACCTGTGGAACACATTTCTCCCGTCGTGACTTAAACGCCAAGCTCGAATTGCCACGACCTGCTTTAAGATGCCTTGTTCCGTACGCAGCCAGAAGAACTCGCCTTTCATACGAAAACCCGCCGTTCGAATCTCGTCATTGCCAGCGGAAAAAATAACGATGTCCTCGAACCCATGATGCGTGTACGCGCATGCGATTCCTTTCTTGTCTTCCAACTTCAGCCGCCGAACCATGGGATTCAGCGACCCATCTGCGAATGCCTCTTGAAAGGGGGCGAGAAAAGTGATCGCAGCGGCCGGCACCGGCCCAGCCAAGCGGGCACGCAGTGTCAAACTTGGTTTCTTCTCGCCATATCCACAAGACGCCCAGCCTCCGATCGGCGCCGTCTGGCCGCGGATAAACTCCGTCCTCAGAGGTTGGGAGGCGTATAGGCCGAGCAGCAGGCCCGCGTGTTCGGCACGAGCGACAAGCTCATCCTCGTCATGTTTGAGACTCGATACTTCGACGCCCGGTGCGAAGTGGTAGTTGAAATCAAAAGTGTGCGTGCCTGATCCGCGGAAGTCATCGACAATGACCCAGTATTCCGGCTGGATGTGCAGAAGTCGGCGCCGGTGGACCACTCCTTCGGGAATCCGAAGATACCCGTCGTGCTCCGCCTCTATGTACTCGATCGTTGGCGAGGCTGGCTCCCTCGCCGCCCGGCAAGATAATCTTGTCTTCCAGCGAAACGTTCCTCCTGTTACTGCCTGATCGGCATCGTCGATCGTGACTGTGTTGTGAGCTCGCGTAGAGCGAAAATGATTGCGCCACTCCGGCGCGCCGTTGTAGACAAACGTACCCGAGTCCACGAGCAGTTCCCGGCCCCCGCTAAAAAGTACGACTGACAGGGAATCGGCGTGTGCGTGGCCGCCCGCGAGCATGCCGAGCCCGCCGCAGTCGAAAACCAAATGATCGTCAAGTGGCCCCCAGCCGGAGCGCTGGATCGAGTAGCCAGCGCTCGGATAGAAACTCTGCATCTCCGCCGGCGGCTTGCTTTTCAATAATCCATAGATCCGCCAGGCATCCTCGCCAAGCAGCCAGAGCGCCTCTTCGAAGAACGCGCCGGCCTGGTGCTTGAAATCTTCTCTCTGGAATAGGACAGCCCCGATACACAACGCATCATTGAACGAGCGATAATTCCTGCTTTCAAGCGCTAGGGCGCGGCCGCCGTCGTCATCTCCCAACAACGGAATCGTGCCGTCCGGCCGCGTGAGATGCACCAGGAACTCAAGCATTCCGCAAACTTTGTGCCGCACCGTTTCAGGAAAATGGAACTGGTTTCGCTGAGCTAGCGTTAACGCCTGCAGGTAGAAGTCCAGCGCATAGCAATGGTAATAGGAAGACAACTCCCCATACACGCCATCGTCTAAGATCTGCTTCTCCGCCTCCCCGGCTAGCAGCGCGGCACCCCGCGCGAGCCAGGCGGCGGGTCGCTTCCGATCCGAAAACACCAGTCCGCCGATGAAGAGAGCAGTGGCCTCGCCGATTAAGTGCGTGTTGGGGCTGCTGAAGACGGAGGTGTAGCGGTGAACGTGTTTCAGTTGAGCAAAAAGTGAGGCACCGATCCGCTGCGCCGAAGCGTCGTCGAACGACCTGGAAGGAAGAACCGGGAAGATGGTCCACAACCAAGAAATCGCGCGGATGCCAATTTCCAGACTGGACTGCCAGTTGATGCCGAGACCGGGCGGGTTCTGTTCTATCCAGCTATTGAGCTGGCCCACAGCCTCGGCGGCGTAACGCTCATCTCCGGTCAAGAAATACGCCTTGGCCAGCCGCGGCAAGTGCTGATGACGGTTCAACTCGAGGATGATCTTGGGATCGCGCCCCGCGCTATCGTGCTCGGGTTGGTAGTCGGTCCAAAAACGGCGCTCCCAAACTTGCCCGGTCAGCGGGTCCCTGTGCCAGTCAATCTCGCGACCGAGTTGGAGGGGTCCATGGCTGAACAGTTCGACCTCGTGCCGACAGAGTTTCTCTGCTTCGGAAACGGCCCTGTTGATCCATTGCGGAAAACTCTTCTGAATGAACTCCCGCATCCCTTCACCGTTACTGAAAAAGAAACGGCGCGCCGGAGCACCAGCCAAGTAACTCTTGAAGGCCATTCCATCTGGCGCCTCCATTTGGCTTGTGCCAAGGCCGATGCGCTCCAGTTCCGAATAACCCCTCTCTCTGAACCTGTGCGCCAATTCGCGCGGGCCCATGGCGCCCAGCCTTTTCAGCTTGTACATGGCCTGGCTCATTTCAAGTTGAGACATAGGCCTCCGTCGGCGCCGTAACCTGTTGGTAGATCTCCATCAAACGATCCATGCGGCCCAACGACGGCATTTCGGCATCTCTCTTTTTAGCCATGGCCACGTCGATCTTGGAGAGCATTTCTCCCACGTCGCCTAGCTGAAACAGAATCGTGCCTGGCGGCCGCGTGCCGATACGACTCGCCACTACCGGCACTCCCAGCGAGAGCGCCTCGCGCACCGAAGTCGAATCGCCGTCCTCGAGAGTGGCTCGAATGAACACATCGGAAACCGACATCAACGCCAGGCAGGCGTCGTGATTCACGTCGCCGAGGAGAAGAACGTTTTCTTCAAGACCTGTTTCATGGATCCGGCGTTCGGCTTCTTCTCGTTGCTCGCCGCTGCCCATCACCAGGCAGCCAACCGACGGATAGCGTAGGCGGAGCCGGGCGACGGCGGTCGTGAGCATATCGAAGCCGTATTCCGGTCGAAAGAAGAGCGCAGTCGAGAACAAGGGCTGGTGCCGTCCAATCCACGCGAGGATCGACGGGTCAAGAGCAACCTCGGTACGCTCCGTCTTCAAGCAGGCCGGCACAATCTCGGTCCGATGCGGCGGCAAGCCAAACGAAAGAACAGCGCTTCGGATCTCATCGCTCACACAAATGACTCGCGTATAAAGCGAGCACACAAAGGCCGCCAGTCTCCGGCGCCAAAGCGGAGCAGCGCGCAAGTAGCCGGGCGCCATCCCCGAGTGCAGCGTCAATATGCAGCCTCCACGGGCCCGTCCGGCCAGCCCGCATCCCAAAGCGAGCAGCCAGCTCTTCAAATTGTGTCCATTGGTGTGAACGTGCAAAGTCCATCCTTGCCAGGCATGGCGCAGCAGTACGATGCCGAAACCCAGCCCGGGACGATCACGGCTTGTGTCCAACACCCGGCAGCGTTCGCCAGCTGCAATCAACTGCAGATGGATTCCCGACACATGCACCGAAACTCCTCCGTGCGGTGGCGGATATGGACCAATCAGCAGGATCTTCATACGCATCCGTTGGCCTCGACCAATCGCTGGTAGAGATGCTCGGTCTCACGAACGAAGCGCTCCATGGAGAAAAGTTCGGCCACCCGCCGAATGCCTGCCTGAGAGAAGCTCGCGGCCAGGTCTTTGTCGTCAAGCACGCGGCCGACGGCAGCGGCTAGTGCAGCCGAATCTCGCGATGGCACAAGCAGGCCGGTGACCCCGTGTTCGATAACCTCCGGATTTCCCCCTACACGGGTGGCCACAACGGGCACCCCCGAAGCCATCGATTCGAGCAGGGAATTCGAGAGACCTTCGCTCAAAGACGGGAGCACTGAGACCGCAGCCTCGGACAGCAGTTCCGGAACATCGCTCCGGAACCCGGTAAACACAGTTCGCTGCTCAAGCCCCAGGCGACTGGCATATTCTTCCAGCTCTTTCCTGTTTTCTCCATCGCCGACCACGAGGAAACGCACTTCCGGAAACCTTCCGGCCAAAATGGTCGCGGCGTCGAGGAAGTATTGGATTCCCTTCATCTGATTCAGGCGTGAAAACACCACAACCAGAGGGGCGGAGAGCGGCACGGCCAGCTCCTGCCGCAGAAGGGAGTTCCTCTGTCTATTTCCAAATTTCGAGAGCGTGATACCGTTGCGGATGACGATAATTTTGCCCGGAGCGTATCCCTGTTCGACTAGCTTGTCCCGGATCGCATCCGCGTTGACTAATACGCAGTCGGCCAACCGGCAGACCATTCGTTGAACCCACCTCTGCGCTGGTGTCAATACGTCTCCTGTATCTCGGATCGAGGCGACGATGAATGACTTCCCGGCCAGCCAGGCGGCGGGAACCGTGAAGACATTGGAATAAAAGCCGTAGCTATGGACGATCTGTATCCGGTTCCTCCTTATGTATTGAGCCAAGCGCATTCCTTGCCAAAAGGTCACGGGATTGTAGAATCTGCCAATCCGAAATTCCGGCCGGGGAACCTGCAGCGTTTTCAATTCCCCCAAGAGTGCGCCTGACGATTGCAGGCATGCCAGATGCAGATCGAAGCGTGCCGGGTCGATTCCCAGAGCCAGGTTCACAACTTGCCTCTCGGTGCCCCCGATATGGAAGTTGGTGAGCATCTTTAGCAGTTTGATTCTGTTCGGCTGCATATTCGAACCCTTCAGGCTGCCGCGAAGGTCTCTCTCCTGGCCCCGCGATCCAGGAAGGTCCTGGACCACAGCTCGAACGAAATCAAAGTCCAGAGTTGCAGGTCAAGGTTCTCTCCTCGTTCGTGCCGAGATACGAGGTTTTCGATATAACGGCCATTGAAGAATCCACGGCGCCTGCTGCTGTCTCCAAGCAGCAGGTCGCGGACATAGGTGCCCAGTTTGCCGCGAAACCAATAGCCCAGGGGAACCGCAAAACCGCGCTTGGGCCGGTCGATGATGCTTTCGGGTAGAATGCCCCTCATGGCGCGCTTGAGAACATACTTGGTAGTTCCGCCTTGCAGGTTCATCTCAGGCGGAATGGTCGCCGCAAATTCCACCAACTTGTGATCCAACAGTGGCACGCGGGTCTCAATCGAGTGGGCCATGCTCATCCGATCCACCTTCGTCAAAATGTCCAGAGGCAGATAGTTCTTTATATCGAGGCCTTGCAGGTTCGAAAGCCAGTGGCCGTTGCATGATTCGAGGTATTCGGCTTTGGCCCGCCATGGTTCATATTGAGCGAATAATTCGTATACCTCGGGCCGGAACAGCTTCTTCATGTCGTCACGCCGGAAAAACGTACCCGCATCGAGATAGCGCTCCGCGCCCGTGAGTGCGATATGGTGCAAGAAATTGCGCCCCCGCATCCCATGGGGCATCGTGCGGCCGATGGCTCCTAGAAGGCCTCGGGCAGGCGCCGGCAATGACCAGCGTTTTCGCTCCCGCTGCTCGACGACGTACTTGTCGTATCCCGCAAACAGCTCGTCCCCGCCATCCCCCGACAGCACGACCTTCAATTTTGAAGACGCCAGCTTAGAAACCAGATAGGTTGGAATGGCGGAAGAGTCGCCGAAGGGCTCGTCCAGGTACCACGCGAGGTCCTCCATCTGATCGAGGGCATCCGGCCCCAACGTCAGCTCGTGATGGTCTGTGCCGAACGCTTGGGCCACCACGCGGGCATGGTCCAGCTCGTTGTAGTCAGGTTCGCCGAAGCCGATCGAGAACGTCCGCAGCGGCTCCGGCGTTAGCGCCGCCGCCGTGGCCACAATCGAGCTCGAATCAATTCCGCCGCTGAGAAACGCGCCCAGAGGGACGTCGCTGATCAAATGAAGGCGGACCGATTCATCAAGGAGCTCGCGTACCCGCTCGACGAAGTAGCCCTCTTCCCTCGCGTAGTCGGGCTCGAACTGTAGATCCCAATAGCGCTCGATTACTGTTGTGTAGCCTGGCGAAGCGCGCAGAAGATGCCCAGGCTCCAGTTTGTGTATCCCGTCGATGATGGCCTCGGCAGGCGGAGTGGAAAGAAACGTGAACAGGTGGGATGCCGCGCTCCAGTTGATCTTGCGCTCAACCTCCGTCAGTTGCAGGATAGCCTTCAACTCGGAAGCAAACAGAATTCTTCCGTCGATCTCCGCGTAGTAGAGGGGTTTGATCCCCACCCGATCCCGTGCGAGGAGCAACTGTTTGGTTCGCTCATCCCAAAGCGCAAAAGCAAACATGCCGCGCATGTGATCCACACAGCGTCTTCCGTATTCCTCGTACAGATGGACGATAACTTCCGTATCGGTATGCGTAGAGAAGATGTGTCCGCGCCCCTCCAGCTCGCGGCGCAGCTCCCGAAAGTTGTAAATTTCGCCGTTAAACACCACCCATACGGATCCGTCTTCGTTTCGAATCGGCTGGCGCCCTGAAGCCAGGTCGATGATGCTCAGGCGGCGCATGCCCAGACCCGCTCCCGTTCCGAAGTAATATCCTTCGTCATCCGGACCCCTGTGGGCGATGGCCCCGCACATATCTCGCAACTCTTGTTCGAAAACGGGCTTACCTTCCAAGCTAACGATGCCGGCAATCCCGCACATATTTCGTTACGCTATCCCTTTCCCAAAATCCAACGTGCGTGCGATAGTGAGCGACGCTTTTCGCACCCATCCTGTAATCGCCAGCTTCTCGTCCTCCTGCAACAGATCGAAACGCCAAACCAAAGCGGCGTATGTGAGCGCAAAAGCCACCGCTGTAACTAACAGGAGAGGGAAAGTGGAAATATGGATCTGTGAGTTGACGGCTAGGGCAACTGCCGCTCCGCCACCTGCCGCGCCCAGAAGGGCCGCGAGGCCGCGCCATGGAAGCAGTTCGGCCGTGCTGATCTGTAACAGGGTCTTCATCCGAGCCAGTGCCGTCGCCTTCGAGATCAGAGTCGCCAGCACGATCACAAGAACTGGGCCGACTAGATGAAACTCCGACAGAGACCATTTGATTAAGCCCACAATGATTACGAGTCGCATCATGTTGAGCGCCAGCAGAAACCAGGTCTGCGCGAAGACACGCATCACTCCGTCTACTTGGAAGGTAGTGAGCAGAATCACAGAGGACCACGCCATAAAGATGGGGACGCTTGCCGTGTACTTAGCGGTAAACAGGAAGACGATGATCTGCCGCGCGGCCACGATGCAGAACGCGAACAGCGGAAAGAACAGCAAGGCAAGTTTCCAAGTCGTGTCATGCCAGATTTTCAGCACGGCGCGCTTTCGTCCTTCCGCAAGCCTCTCCTGCATCTTGACCATCATGACGTCGCTCGTCGGCGAGGCCGCGAAATCGACCAATGGGATCTGCAGGCAACCTACCGCGAAGATGGCAAATGTCGCCGGATTGAACAAATAAGAAACCGCGTACTGGGGAAAGCTCCCCTGCAGAGTCTCGAGGAGAACAGCCGCCGCGAACGGGAGAGCATACCCTAATTGGCTCTTTAGTAACCTCCTGTCTGGAGTAAATGAGCTACGAAATTCCCTACGGAAGTAGAACAGCGTGACCACCACCCGGACAAAGGCCACCGTGACCGCACCCCAAAGGAGCCACCTCAGTTGCCGAAATACCAGCACGGGCAGGATGAAGGCCGCGGCCCGGGCCAGATCCGAGATGGCGTATGATGCCGACGCCCAAAAGTACCGGCTGCGCGAGATCAGAACAATTTCCAGCGCAGTCGAGAGCATCATCAGAAAGAGATATGCGCCGATCCATGGCAGGTACGCGGTGAGCGCGTTGTTGCTCATCCATTGCGCGATCTTCGGCGAGGCCATTACCACCAGTCCAAAGGCGGCGAGGCCTGCCATGCCCAGGAACCACATCGAGTTGGCGACGTACCGGCCTGCCTCGCGAGGCGCACGGGGCAGGAAGTAGTACAAGCTGGAAGCCATTCCCAGTTGGGCGATGTAATAGATGGTCGAATGAACCAGAAAAAGCTGCTTGTACGTGCCAAATTCGGCCGGATCGAAGATCCGAGCCAGAACAACCGGAATAAAAAAGGTCGCCGCGAAGGCCAGCGTTCGCCCAGACATCAGCAGCAGGGCTGGTTTGAAGACTGACTCGCTTTCCGAAGTATCGACCATGACAGCGGTGTCCATCAGCGCGCTCTCGCTATCCGCCTAGCCGACGACACCAGACCAACCAAAATGTACGGGAACCAACTCAGTGCGTAAGGGCCCGATAGCCCGCAGACCACAAAGCCCCAGAGCGAGATTTCGAGTCCCGCACCCAGATTGGTCAAGCCGTTGTCTGAAGATCCGAGCGCCAGTTTGCGCGCGTGATAGAGACCGAAACCGACGAAGAAAATGAAGGGAAGAAAGCCTGCTAATCCGGTCTCAGCCAAGGGCTGGATGAAGGTGTTATGCGTTACCAGTGCCGTCCTTGTATAGAGGTCTTCGGGAGCATAGAGCGGCCAGGCAATCACGGAGCACCCGAGTCCCACGCCGAGCAGCGGGTGATCGGCGAACATGGCCAACCCCGCTTGCGAGGTTGCCAATCTCTGCCTGAAACTGATGTCTCCATTCAAGTGCGAGAAGTCCTCGCCCCGCGTCCAGAACCGGCTAGCAAGAATCAGGCCCGCCGCCACCATAAGCACCACCAAGCCCTGGAACACAACACTTTTTTCCCGCCAGGCGTAAAGTCCAATCACTGCTACCAACCCGATCGCCCCGCCGCGCGAGAAGGTCACAAAGATTGCCGCGACGTAGACCATCACAACGCTCAGCAACACCAGACGCCGCATCCGACCGATACCCGTCGCCAAAAATGCGGCCAGAGGCACCAGGATCACAAGGCTGTAGGCAAGGTCGTTAGGATTGGCGAAGATGCCAACCCACGCAGCCCTGCCCTCGACCAGATTTCCGTGGAAGTAGTTGTTCAGTGCGCCGGCCGCCGGGAACAGCCCGCCGATGACCATGGCCCACATCACACCACGAAGCCGGCGTTCGGTATTCGCGCAATTCACAATGAAGAAATAGACGAGTGCGAACTTCATCAAATCGGAGACGGCCTCGACTGCCTGACGGACCCAGAGCGCCGTCAGCGAAGACAGCGCCGCGCCGCCCAGAAAGCCCAGTAGCAAGAATCCTTCAGGCCAGGCAAATTCAAAACTCTTCCGAGCGAAAACCGTCTCGACTAACAGCATCACGAGTGCAGCTCCAGCCACCAACTTTGCCGGGCGGATTACTTCGAATGCCGGCATCAGTAACGGCAGATTCGAGTAAAGAAGAGTCAGAAACGCCAGGAGGAGCCAGTAGGCGATAGAGATCCCGGTGGCGCGCTTCTCCGTGAAGGTGATCTCTGCGACGCCGAACAAGCGCTGCTGCCTAATTGGACACGATTCGCTAGTTGCGGTCATTCGCGCGCTCCAGACTCTTTGTGTGGGATTGCCGACACCCACTCACCAGATCGAAAGCGCCGCGCACTTGGCAGTTCAAGACGGGCCCCGAGAAAAGGCCCTGGGAATCGAGGCAGGAGTTCTCCCACAGAACAGTGCGCGGTACCGTCAACATTGGATGCGTGGAATCCCGGTGCCTGCAACTTGTGTAGCCAAACCGATAGCCTGCGGATGCGACAGCATCCACGGAAGACTTATTGAATGCTCCGTCGGGATAAACGAAGTGTTGCACGCCCGTCCCGAGTCTTTTCTCCAGTTCTTCGCGTGATCCCACCAGTTCGTCCATCACCTTCTGCTTGCTCTCATTGGTCATCAGCACGTGCGTTCTGGTATGGGAACCTACGGTCATGCCAGCTCGACGGATGCCGTTGAGCATTTCCCAAGTGAGAGAATAAAGAGGGTTGAATGTACCTTCTGAAATCGACACCTCCGAGTCCAACATCGTTAGGACTCTCTGCATGTCGGCCTGGGGCAGGAACTCGAGCAGCATGCGAGTGGCTAGAAACGGCGTGGTCGCGGCCGCCGGTACCATACTGGTCGGCGGTAAGATCCCGAGCCTCTGCAGCAATTCAGCTATGTCAATGGACTTCATCTTTTGGTCGCCGAATCGCCTCATCAGCATGAAATAGAGTTTGTCGTGAGTCTGCACGGTTGTTGTGCCCACCAGGTCTGTCACCACAAACACCGCTGCGGGAACGCCCTTTTTCTTGAGGAGCGGGAGCGCGTGGGAATAAAAATCGCGGTAACCGTCATCAAACGTGATCGCCGCAATGGGCTTATCCAAACAGTCGCCGGAGTCAAGCCGCGCGCCCAATTCGTCCAAAGAGACGAATTGAAAGCGGCGACCGATCCAATCCAGATGCTGTTCTAACATACGCAAGCTCACTAGCATGGACGGAATGGACATTTCGGCGCTGGAGGCAAAGTCTTCAACCACTCTGTGGTAGCCGATCACCACAGGCACCTTCCGATAGCCCGAGAGCGCGCCGACAACCTTGTCCATGCCTGTTCCGCTCAAGAAGCCGGCGGCCCTGGCCTTGATCCAGCTTCGGCTCATAAGCGCTGTTGCCTTGCATTCAACCGAGTTCTTATTCCATCGATCAAGCTTCTCGGCAGCACTTGCCGTGCAATTCCGCGCGAAGCTCGCTCGAGTTCTACCGACGACTGACACATCCAACCAAGCCGTCCAGGCGGGTATAGCTCCAACTTGCTCAACTCCCGGCTGCCGTTGCTCCAGTGCGACTTGTAATGCTCGTCCCCGTGCAGCAAGTCGAATTCTTCGGCCCCTTCCTCAATAGCGCGCTTGATCGCAAGACCCATCGTGACCAAGCCGACGCTGTATTTGTCGTAGGCCGCATCGAATCCCGATTGGTAGAAGTAGAAGGTCCGGTGATACAGAAAACCGTACAGACTGGCGGCCGGCTTCCCATTCAGCCGCAGAACATACAGGCGCAGCCAACCATGCTTGAGCGCGATCTGGCTCAATTCCCTATGAAACTCAACCAGACCGCGAGTGTGAAAGGCATCAGAACCGCCGCGCGCGCGCCAACGCATGTTGTGCAGTGTCACCACCAGATCGATCGACTCACGACATTGCTCTTCCGTGCGTACCTCCTCAAACTGCACAACATAGTCCCGGTTGATGCGCTTCCACTTGCGATTGAAGTTGTAGCGATGCTCCGCACCCAGAGAACTCAGATAGGATTCCCAGGACCTTCCGGCTAGGAGGATGAAAGGACAGGTGTTCGTCCTCATCTCTGAAACTCTCCAGCCCATTTCACCAAGGGTCGAGGCCACGCCGGCAGCAAAACAACCGTCCCGTTTCAGCTGTGTCCAATCGAACATGAGCCGTTCCCCTGCCAAATACGAAGCAAAAGCCTGCCGCGCTTCTGGTTCAAAGCCTCTCCGGACGATGAAATCCAGATAATCCGAGCCCGCGTTCCCACTTCCCAGAAACTCCTGAACGGAAAACAAATGCGCTCGGGACAAGCTCGGAAGCCGCACGCAGAATGGCGCCAGAGCGGCTAGGGTACTCCCGCAACGGACTGCGAGGATGGAAGCTTGCCTGCCCTCGGCCAGATGTTTCCACCAAGTATGGAGCCACTGCCAGGTTAAGAACAGACACTCTGACGTGCTTGATTCAAGCAGATCGCTCCACTCTGGTTTCAGTTCTGCGAACCGTTGACCATCGTCTATTTTCTCCACCGTAAAGGCGGAACGATCGGCCATCACCTGAGCAAGAGTTGCCATTATTGTAAGATCCGCACTTCCACAGTCAGCACATGGGTGCGGAGACACCCAGAGTCATACTGACGGGCCTCGTATTGAAACAACTCACGCAGTGTTCGTGCCGGGCAGTATGCAATGTTCATTGGCTCCTCTGACTCTGCCCACGAAAGACCGCGGTTGACGAATGACTAGGCGATTGCCGGATAAGGTTACGCAAGCGATGAAGGCCGGCACGTTTGAACAATGGAACTAACTGAAACTTGATCAGATGCAAAAGGCGTCCTTTGAGCGTGCCGGAAAAGACGAAGAGCCAGTAGTGAAGCTTGGTTTGCTTGGCCCACTTTAGCTTCCAGGCGTCGTTCTTTCCCAGAAAGTCGTACTCCCGTATGCCTTGTTCGCAAGCATTCCGCAAAACTAGGCAAGAGAGCAGGTTAGACGGAGAGTAGCGAGCATAGAATGGATCGTACCCCGATTTGAGCCTATGTATCTTATTCTTGTAATTGAGGCAATACTCGAAGGCGATCCGCTTCGATCCCGCACGTAAGAAATACAGGAGAGCCCACCCGCACCCTGCCGTGCGCTGCGCCAGAATCGAGTAAAATCGAAAGGTATCCGGATCGCAGGAAATGGCCGTGTGGGATTTGCCCTTCCAACCCGCAGCCTCCAATCGCAAACCGGCCTCCAAGGCGTCGGCCAGCTTCTCATCCGCGGTAATAGCTTCAATCTCTACCGGCCCTATCCCCTTGAGGCGCTTGAAACGATTTCTCAGATTGGAACGATGCTTGGCAGGAAGACTGTCGAAGTACTGGTCCCAGGATGTGCGGAGCGGCAGGTACGGAGACGCATCGGACGGCCAAATTCCGCTCGGACAATCGTCGGCGACAGCCAGCCCCTGAATCACGTCGAGAGTTTCGGACCCTTCGGGTAGCTGGCAGAGCTGCAGAAGATCCCACGAACATTTCCGGAATAGGTGGCTCCAGATGGCTTGGTATACCTCTTCCGGCCGCTGCGCGATCAGGAAGTCGGCACGCGGGACGTGCGAGTTGTAGAAGAACCCTAGCCGCCGCACTTTGATCCCCCACATTCGAATTGCCGTTAGAATCAGCGGAGCAATTGCTATGGGCTTATCGCCAGCCTTCACCACGAGAATATGAAGGGTGCTCTCGGCGCTAAAGCACTCCCACCAGGTCCGAACCCAGGCGTGCTCCAGAAAAGGGTGGTCAAGTCCGGCCGCTTCCGCCACTTCGTTCCAGACCGGCTCCAGGTCCACAAATTCCTGGTAGCCGGAAATGGTTTCGACGTGGATCTCCGCAGAGACGACCCGGGCAGCGGCCACACCCTCTTCTGTCGCTAGGCAAGTCACCTGCGCCTCGTCCCTGGGTTGTTCCAAAAGTCCGGGTGCCGACGCGCGAAGTAATATAAACCGGCGACCGCCGCCCAATTCATCAACACAAATGTGTAAGGCACGAGTAGGGCTTTCCTGACTGTGTTCATATCCCCTTCTTACCCTGACTGATCTGCAGGAGCTGACGCGCGGGGCTTTCACCACTGCGGGTCGAAAGCAGCCGGCCGGAGGCCGCCAAGCCGTACCAAAGGATCTGACAAACAAAAAATGCCAGATAGAAACCACGCAGCAAGAACAGATTAGAGATCAAAAGCACCGCTAAACAGTAAGGCACGAGCAGGCGTCCTAGCTTATGAGAAACCAACTGCACGAAGATCGGGTTGCGCCACGGCACGAGTAACTCAGGCATGTGAGCGAAAAGCTGGTAGTTGCCGGTCAGGGTACGCGTCTTTCTTTCGTATTCCAACTCCGGATTTTGACTCGCAAGATCGTAAGCGCGAGCGGCAGGCTCAAAAATCGAGCGCTTCCCTCTAAGCACAATCCTCATCGGAATGACCACATCATCTAGAATCGTGTCCGGATCCAACGGTACAAAGAGCTCGCGGCGAACGGCGTAAATGGCACCGCTCGCTCCTGGGACGGAATGTATCTCACTCTCCATTGCGCGCAATTTCTTTTCGTATCGCCAATACGCACCAACCGCATCACTGGCTTCCTTACCTTCTTCATCCAAAACAAATAGCTCTCCAGAAACGGATCCGACGGATTCGTCAGCGAAATTGGCTACCAACTCACGTACCGCATTCTTGTCAAACCGTTGTCTGGCATCTGCAAATAACAGCACTTCGCCCGTTGCCCTTGCCACCCCATTGTTCAAGGCTGCTGCCTTGCCAATACGTACAGGAGAATACACGACATCGACCCCCCGAAAGCCGTAATCGCGAACCGCGGCATCGGTGCCGTCGGTGGGGGCGTCGAGTGATACAATCACTTGGAGCTTGTCCGCAGGGTAGTCCAGTTCGAAGCAATTCTCTATTTTGCGCCGGGCGTTCTTCCTCTCGTTGTGCATGGCGACGATTAAGCTGACGCTTGGCTCTTGATACCGCTTGTGGATAGGCCGTTGGGCTATTCTCCGCCAGAGCATCAGCAGCAGCGGATAGCCAACGTACACGTACGCAATACATGAAAGACTGGCCCAGAAAAGTGCTTTTACCATCTCTTGCTACCTCAACCGCTCGATCCGCTGGCAACGTAAATCATCGCAGGTACCTCGCCGCCCTCATCGACTTGAGACTGCCGAGCAACAAGGGCAAACTCGACCCCGCATCCGAGCCTGAAGATCAGAAATCTTTGCATCACCGTCCTCGACCGAGCAAAACAATTTTCAATGTCTTAAGCAATATTTCGGTGTCACAGCCGATAGACGTGTATTTGGCGTAATAGAAGTCGTACTGCAATTTTTCATAGGCGGCCTCGATAGAATCCCCGTAAGGAAACATGACCTGCGCCCACCCCGTAATCCCTGGTTTCACGTAATGACGAAGATTGTAGAAGGGGATCTCTTGGTCCAGCCGATCCACGAAGTAGGGTCTCTCCGGACGCGGTCCCACCAGGCTCATCTCGCCGCGCAATACATTGAATGCCTGCAATATTTCATCGAGCCGAAATTTCCGCAGCAGCCGGCCGACTGCTGTCACTCTCTCGTCTCGCTCGCTCGTCCACACGGGGCCAGTCTCGATCTCAGCGTCCTGGCGCATGGAACGGAATTTGTAAATTACGAAGGGCTTCCCATGTAATCCCACGCGGATCTGCCGGAAAAGTACAGGACCAGCGGAATCGAGCTTGATGGCGACGGCGATCACCGCAAGCAGAGGAGCTGTTAATAGGATCAGGAGCAGTGCGAATATTACATCGAAGGAGCGCTTGAGGCATGCGCTGAGATTAGAGAGTCTGAAACCACCTGTAAAAACGAACCACTGGGTGCTTAAGCCTTCAACCCAGATCTTGCCGCTAAACTTTTCATAGAAATCAACAGCGTCGCTGATCTGTAATCCGCGAAGTCGGCGGTCTAACAGGGCGGCGGCCAACTTCTCCCGGCTCTGCGCATCCTGCTCGGCTACCACGACTCGCGAGATCCGGTCTCGCGCTACAATGTCGTCGAGCTGTGCGAAATCGACCGCGAGCCCCAGGTCCGCAGGACTCTCGGGAAACCTAAGGAGTTCTCCGGCTCGGCGTTCGGTTTCTTTCCAATAGTTTCTGCCATTGGCTAAGGCTCGATATAGCTTCTCCACCAAGTCTCCTGTGCCAACAATCAGAATTCCCTCCACAAACTTCTTGTGAGTAACCAGATAGCGCAGAAGCGGTCGCAATGTCACCGGTATGAGAACGACAAGCAACAGGCCAGCTAGGGCAGCCTCGGCGCTCGTACACAGAGCTGGAAACACGCAGAACAGCAACGCGGCTGCCAGGCAGCCCAATGACACGGATCCCAAGATGTCCATCGAAAAATGCAATGGCCTCGCACTTACGATGGATCGATCGAGAGTGTTGACATGAAAGAGGAACTCGCAGCACGCAATCAGGATGGGCACCCCAAGAGTGTTCCCGCCGTGGGCAGCATAGAGCAGAGCGACTGCCAGGACCGTCAACTCCGCGGCGAGGAAGACACCCCGAGTCCGCGGCACGCAGCATCGTCGTGCCCTGAGCCGGTGGCGTTGCGGCTGGGCGCTAACTCCGGCCCACATTGTGTCGCTGATAGTACTCATAGGCATAACCGTAGCGAGTATCACCGTATTCAACATCGTTCAGCACAACGCCCAGTACGTTGGAAGCGCCGAGGCTCTCGATGGCGCGCTGGAACAGCTCGCGCGGGGTACGTCGGGCGCGTACCACGATCACCACTGCGTCGGCCAAGCCAGCCAGGATATGGCTGTCTGCAATTGGCACTATGGGAGGGCTGTCTAGGACGATAAAACGGAATTCCTTTCTCAGGCGCGCGAAAATCTCCGCAGCCGTCCGTGAGGCTAACAGCCCAACCGGGTTCATCGGCTCGGCGCCGCCCGATATCACATACAGCTCCCGGAACTTCGAAACATAGGTAGTGACATCACCGTCGGGCCGGAGCAACAAGTCGCTGAAACCTTTGGCCGGGCTCAGCCCCAGCTGCTTGTGTACCTGCGGACGCCGGAGATCGCCATCCAACAACAGAACGGGTCCCTCCAGTAGCGAGGAGAGCGCCAGGCTGAGATTTACGGCCGTTACGGATTTTCCTTCACCTCCCGCGGCGCTGGTCACCAGCAGTACCCGGCCATCACTTTGGTTTATCCATTGCTGGACCTTCAAAGCCAAAATGCCGTATTGTGCCGAAGAGGTGGATTGCGGATCGCCTATGAGTGTGAGACGGCGCTCTTGGAAGTCTCGCCTCTGGCCTGGAGTGAAGCCATCGTCCTCCAGTTTCGGGGCCGCCCATTGGCTCAAAGGGCCGGCGCCGTTCTTGAGCTGGCGTACCTCGGGCACCCTACCAGGTATGGTCGGAACGGCCGCCAGAACGGGCAAAGTGGTAGAACTCTGGAATTCCTCGATGGTGTGAAACGACGTGTCCATCTGTTCTACGAAGAGGACCGCGATCAGGCCAAGCCCCAAGCTCGCCATGAAACCCATGAGAAGAATCCGGCGGCGGTGCGGGCTGTAAGGGGTTGAAGGCAGTTGGGCTGCCTCGATGATTTTGAAGGCTACGTCGTTGTTACTCTGCTTCGCCCGTTGGTCCAACTTCGCCTCTTGCTGTTTCGTGTATAGGGCTTCATAGCGCGTGCGGGTAACGGCTGCGTCTCTCATGCGTTGGCCCAGCACCGTTTCGTAGCCCGGCGAAGAGTTGATCCTCCGCTCATAGTTCTTCATCTCGGATGCCAGTGTGTTTCGTTCTTGTTGGTAGCTCTTGAGACGTAGGTCGATCGATTTGAGCTCGGCCTGCAAAGCGAAGTACCGCATCTGGACAGGAGAGGGGTCACCGCGAACGTGACCGGTTGGGGTTCCGGCCGCTTCTAAGTCCCGGATTTCTTTTTCGGTTTGCTCGACCTCCGGATACTTTGCCGTGTACTGGGCCTTGAGCTGTCTCAGTTTGAAGCGTAGGCTTTCGATCGTGGTGGATCCCTCTCTCGGCTGCTCCGGACTGTCGAGCGTTCCCTGTTTTTCCAGCGCCTTCATCTCTTCGATCGCAGCGGAGCGTCGCGCTTGGCCATCCGTTATCTGGTCAGTCTTGCCTTGGACCTGTTGTTGCAGGTTTTCGAATAGCTTGAGGTTCGTCGTCAGGCGCTCGGGCAGCTCTTGGACGGCGCCCTGTTTGTAGGTTTTCAGGCTCTCTTCCTGCTCGCTGAGCTGGTTGCGCAGGCGCTCTACCTCTGTGTCCAGGAAGCTGTCCTCCTGCGCCGCACGCTGGCCGCGAAGGTCCGCCGTGCGCTCGATGAACAACCCGGCTAGGCGATTTGCTACCTGCATTACTTGCTGCCGATTCTCACCCTCAAAGCCGACAGAAAATGTATCCGGCCCTTCAACCTGCACCGGGATTCTGGACTTCATCTCCTCCAGCGCTTGCCCAGGCACCCGCTTTCGCACGAGATCGTACAGCCTGAATTCGCGTATAGCCGTTTCGAGCACCAGAGTGCTGAATAGCGTCTCTCGAACCGCGCGCAACTGATCCTGGACGTTGACGGCCGTCGCGGCGTCGACCCTGTCAGTTAAGTAATGTGCAGGGATTACCGGCTCCGCTGCAATTAGTGCCTCTGCGCGAAAGCGCTCGGGCAGATGCAACGCGTAGATGCCAGCACCCGCCGTCAGCAACAAGACGGGCATCAAAAGGTACAGTTTGCGGCGTCTGATAGCCTTCAAGACTGTAAATACAGAAAGTCCCTGCGCTGCTCCATTGGTTTCCATCCAGCTACCTGTCTTCATGACGGTGGGACTCATCTCCCTGGGGTTCACCTGAATCTACGGAGTCGGCGGCATCTGCGGTTCCCTCTATCGCCTCACGTGCGCCCTTCGCTGGTTCCCGGTGATGCGAAAGAGCAATTTCAAGGCCACCGAAATAGCGTTTGCGCGACAACGGCAGTTGCGAGAAGTCGTTTATGTTCTGGCCGTAGAACTCCACGCGTGTAAATAAGGTGAGCCGCTCACTGAGCTTGTAGTCCAAACGAAACTGGCCGACTACGCTCTTAATCGGTCGATTTTGAGGGCTCACTCCGTCCAGTCCCCTTAGCACACTGCCTTCCAGCCCTATACGCTTGGTCAGCTTTCCCCAGGCCCGCAACGACGCGACTTGATAGATGTTGCCGGCCTCCAAACCGTTAGGGAAGGGGATGGCACCTGCTGGCGCGGCGCCGGTCGGCGCGAGACCTCCGAAGAAAGAAAGGTAGCGCTCGAATCCGGCCGCCACCCAAAGGCCGCTCAACCGCTTCTCGACGGCACCGCCGCCAGTGAAGCTGGACTGTTGGCCACGAATCATACCGCCGGAAAAACGGAAGATCAAACCAGGATTGAGGGTGTATATATAACCTGAATTGAAATTGTGCATGCCAATGGAGTTCCCTGAATTCCCTGTGTTGAGGGGGCGCACGAGCAGATAGGAGTAGCCCCCCGACAGTGTATGGTGGCGATTCACTGTTCGCTCCAGCGTCACGGTACCAGCGTTACTCATCTGATCCAAGCCGTTAGCCAGGGCTCCTGGCAAAGCCGTCGTTACGGTCGCGTTATCGAAGCGAACACTCAATGTTGTTCGCCCGTCGAGGCGGTAGCTCAACCCCGTATAGAAAACGTTCTGCTGGAAACGGCCGCGCGGCAGCAGGAGCAGACTATCGACCAGTTGACGGCTCGGGTCCATCGTAGAGAGAAAGGAATCCCCAGCTTCCAGAGTCAGCCGGCCATTGATCCGATGAGTGAGACGCAGAGCCGCTGAATGATTCCAGGCATTCAAGTTTTGATTGTGAGAGAAGAGTTCGAACTCCGGCTCATACTCTATGGAGAAGTCCGTTCGATGGGTGTTCCTCGTCCAGGAGAGCGTGGGCAATGTCAGAAGAGTAACGGTGTCATCCAGCTCCTGGGAGCCGACTGCAAAGTTCTCGTCATAGCCGGCGCTTAAGCTCAGTGGCGAGGTAAGTTGAAACCCATCAGGCCGTTGCGCCCACGCTGGAACCGCCGAATTGAGCGCCAGGATGATGCCCGGCACCATCAAAAGCGTGTTCCTCATTTGTGACTTCCCAACCCTGCCGCCAAGGCAGGCCTTGGCTAAGCCATTCCCGCTCTCTGGCTTCCATACTCACCGAATCTGCATACTGCATCGATGGCAACCCGCAACTGCGATGCGTGATCATTTTTCCGAATGTAGCCGGACGCTCCGGCCTCGAAGCATCGGGATACCAGAGTCTCATCATCGCGCAGGCTCAGAATCAGCACCCTAACCTCCGGATGAACAGCCTTGATGCGGCGAGTGGCCTCGGAGCCGCTCAAATCCGGTGTCACCAGATCCATCAACACGACATCCGGTCTCAGCCGTACCGCTTGGTCGATTGCCTGCTTGGCCGTGTCGGCTTCGCCGACAATCTCAATGAGGGCTCCTTCCCGAAGCAAGCTCTTGATACCCTCCCGGAACAAAACGTATTTATTGCAAATGAGAACTCTGATTGTTTTTTGTGTCGCCTCCTTGTTGTCTCGCATCTTAGGGTTTTTCTACTCTACGTAGACCGTGTCTAGAGGCTGAAGGTAAAACGGTCCCTTGCTGTCATCGTCGACCACTTGTTTGACATTAATCCTGATTCTTTGCGGGCCGGATCGGCATTTCTTATAACAATTACCCGGTTTGGCCTGGCTAGGTCTGTAAAGCCTCCGGCCATGGCAATCGCATCGAGCACCGTAACCTGATTCTTGATTCTGTACACGTCTGGCTTTCGGACTTCGCCCAAAACCGAGATCTTGAGACTATTGACCTGTTTGACTATCACGTTGACTATGGGTTGGGTGATATATTCGCGTAGTTTTTCAGTAATTTCCTTCTGAAGTTGTAATGCTGTCTTACCGCTCGCCTCTAGCTCGTTTGTCAGCGGAAGCGAAATTCTCCCGTCCGGGCGAATAACGACAGTTGTCGTCAGCTCCGGCTGCTTCCAGACGAAGACTTCAATCACATCTTCAGGCCCTAGGCGGTATTCGGGTGTTGCAGGGCTTGCCGTGTACGTCGGCGTAAAGGTGTCCGCCGCCTCGGCGATGCGTGCCACACCGGCGAAAACAAATACTGTTGCTAGGACGGCTTTCCAATGCATCGTTTGTCCCACGCGAATCCACCTGTGCCCTGCAGAACTGCAACAGCTCCGTCCGCGACCCACGGTGTACTCTCCGTATTCGAGTACCAAAGCGATTCTGCCTTGCTCCGGTTCCATATTTTGTTTCCTCACGACTCTTAGGGCCCTGAAACTGGTGGCATCGTGTTGCGCTTGTCCCCTCGGCTGACACAAACAGTTAAGACACACCTCGCCGTTCGATGAAAATTCCTCGACCAGCAAACCGACTGTAGCGCATACTCGGTACCGGTTGGCGAAGCGGAGGCGGG
>Ga0116214_1000089_pt1 | contig 45938 bp, 49 predicted proteins | sample Sb_taG_FD_88964 | JGI IMG/M metagenome (GOLD analysis project Ga0116214, IMG submission 88964) | Peat soil microbial communities from Weissenstadt, Germany - Sb_50d_1_NS metaG | ecosystem: Environmental > Terrestrial > Soil > Wetlands > Peat | place: Germany: Weissenstadt | collected 2010-09-21
AGCAGGCGTGGACATCCGCCCCACCTTTCCTAATACCCAGCAAAGCAGGCCCGACCTTCGGCCGAACGAATCGGGCCGCGAAGTCGGCCCGTTCGGACGAAGGGTCGGGACCTGCGCAGGCTCGAGCCTCCCACCTCTGTGACCGGCGACACTCACCTTGTTTCGGGCGACTTGTGTTGTTGTCTCCCATAAAAAGCACCCCCTGATCCCCATCCTCAAACGTTCCCGTCCCAACCAGGTGGGAAGATAGGTCGCATGGAGGAGATCAACCCATGACCACAGCCACCGACACTCAGATCGACCTGGACGCGTGGGCTCGGGACCTCGATGCCGAGCGCAAGCGCGTCAGGGGCCGTCAACGCCGAGCGGGTGCTTTGTGGAATGCCACCACAGAATAACTCAATCTTTGTGCTGTGAGCTTGAGCTAAGCTGGAGCTCCAGTCATCGACGAATATACCCCCAGCAGGTCACGCCTCGTAGGCACACCGCGCAACCAGCCTCCACCATGCAGATGCCTCTCGTCGCTGATCTGGCGCGGGGACGCAGAGACGGAATGGGACAAGTCGCCAGTCGAGCGTCTCACGTACTGCTACTGAGGCAAGCCCTGTCATTTGGGCATTGCACGCGACGGCCAACTGCCTATAGTCCCCCCATGAAACTGGTGCAGCGTCGATCGCTCGCAGAACTTCTGCCCTGAGCCGCGGATTGCACGGCGTGTGCAGAAGATCGATCACGGTGAAGCGTGGGCTACCGACCAGCAACCCCAAGCCCGCCTCTCCACACCAGCGCGCCAAGGAAGCCCAGCGAAGCCATCCATCAAAGAGGCCGAGCATGTGTGGAGGCTTGAGCTCGATGACGACGGCTCGCCCGTCGTCTAGATGTATAACCACGTCGGGTGTATATCGAAAACTGAGGCCGTCGATTGTTACATCAACCTGTAGCGGTTGCTCCTGATAGGAGATGACCGTAGACGCCATCTCGAAAGCCTCAAAGATGCTGAGCTCGAGCAAGGACTCGTACTGGACAGGCCGTTTGAGCTTGCCGCTATCGAAGTAACCAGCCTTGCCGAGGGTTTGAGCCGGAAGGTGGCGTTGACGCGAAAAGGCGCTCAAATCCGGCAGCGGCTTTGTGGTCGACGGCCAGAGTACATGAGCGACGAACCGATCAACCAGCGCCGTAGCGCGAACTGCCGCCTTCGCTCTGCCCTCCTCCGAACGATGGCCTTCTCGCGCGGCTTCGACTCTCCCGGTCTGTTCACGTAGATAGCTACCGATCGTTCGCCGGGCATCTCGCCAACTCAGACCCTTCACCGCAAGGAGAAGCTGAGCCTCGGCCTGTCTATGTATATGGCGTTCACGATGCGCGGTCTGGAGCCAAGCACGGGCTGGCCATTGCGCCGGATCCTGCCCGAGTACTCGGTCTAGGGCGAGCAACGAAGAATTACTAGCAGCGGCTGACCGGAGGCGTCGAATCGAGCTATCAATAATCTGACGTATGCGCTCACGAGTCACAGCAAATTCGTTTGCTACCTCCTCGAGAGTGTGTGGACTCTCACCGTCGAAGCCAAACCGCAATGAGCAGATTCTTCTTTGACGCCAAGGCAGCACCTCTATCAGAGCATTTATTTCGAGATAGAGGCCCGGATCGAAGATATCCTCAAACGTCAAGTTGCTTGGAGGCATTTGTCTGTCTGCTGGCGTGGCCGAATACCGGGAACCCTAGCGAACGAATCCGACACCAGAACTCCGCCAAGAGCGAGTGGACCGTTTGTCGCGCTCGAGGACCGCGTTCCGGGCTGGAGCCGGGGCCGGCTCTCGTCACACAACGCACGGTACCCGTACCAGACTCATGCTACATTGACGAACGAATGCCCCAGGTAAGGCCCTCCCGCTTCGGCGGTGATCCCCCTGGGGCTCCGTTCGTTTTCCCTCACGCGCCTGTTCGATGGCGTGCACGAGCTCCTCGAGATCGTCGCGGCTCACTGGGTGGGGGAGAGTGCCATCCCAAGCTCGGCGTACGGTGGTTGGCATGAGTCGAACTCCGCCCAGAACCGGGCGTGCACGGTCCCGTGCCGAACCGGCTGCCGACCCTCCCGGCTGAGGGACTTAATCACCGGACGGCGGGGAGGAATCCCTTTTAGTAATAACCCAGCAAAGCAGGCTTGCGACTTTGTCCTAATAATCAGCAAAGCAGGCTTGGATGTTCGCCGGCAGAATCAGCGCGCGAAGTCGCGCCTGCTGGCGAATCGTCCAAGACCTGCGTAGGCGCCCACGTGCGGGACGAAGCCGCTGGCGGCCGATCTACCGGCGAGTCCAACCCCGCACATTCGTGATTCTCGCCATCGCACCCGAGGCACAGATCGACAATCGCGGCTTCGATCAGAAGATGATGAACGCTCGGCGGCGCTTCGAAGGGCTCGAGCCAACCCCGGACCACACAGGCGATAACAAGCGTGCTATTATCCCGGTGAGATCGAAGGGAACACCGTGAAGCTCACTGATCTCAAGACAAGCAAGCAGGTACTAGCCGAGGAGCTGCGCGACCCCGACTTCAAGCGCGAGTGGGACCGAACTGCGATCGCACGGGCCGTCGCACTCAAGGTGCTCGCCTATCGCATCGAGCACAGCCTCTCCCAACGAGGCCTAGCGAAGCAGCTGGGAATGACCCAGCCACAAGTCGCGCGCCTGGAGGCTGGCGAGCACAATCCCACGATCGACACCCTCGCGCGCCTGGCGCAGACATTCGACATCGAGTTCGCGATCGACGTCCACCCACACCAACGCCCACCAAAGCTCCTCAGCTCACGAGCGCGAGGCAAAAACGCGATCGCCTCCTACGAGACCGACACAGCTGCGGTAGTGCTGGCCGCAGGGTGAAGTCGTTTTTTGGCTCTATCTCTCTCCTCTCCTCCCCACCGCCTGCACGAACTCCTCCAGCCCCTCGCGGGTTACCGGACGGGCCAGCGGCTGATCTCCCAGGCGCTCACACAGCGCCTTCGCACTCCGCCACGCCGGCAGGATCGAGCACAGCTCACGCGCGGGCCTCTCCAGCAACACGCGCAGGCCCTCGCTGGCGGTGTTCTCGTTGTGCGGAACCGGGCAGAACAGCGGGCGCCCCTGGGTGGCCGCGAAACGCACGGTGTGCATCGTGCCGCTCCTCAAACCGCTCTGCGCGACGATCACGGCGACCGACAGTCCGCTCTGCAAACGGTCGCGCGCGACCAAGTGCTGCGGGCGAGCCTGCTCGCCAAAGGGCTGCTCTGAGATCAACGCCCCACCTTGATCGACTATCCGAGCGGCCAAGCCCTTGTTCTCGGCCGGATAGATGCGGTCCAACCCACCGCCCATCACTGCGATCGTGGGCGCGCCGTGCTCGAGCGCCGTTCGGTGGGCGATCGTGTCAATGCCCTTTGCCAGACCACTGACGATTCCCCACCCGCCATCCGCAAGAGCGCCCGTCAACTCCTCCGCCGCCGAGGTTCCGAAGACCGTGGGCTCGCGCGTGCCGACAACTGCGATTAGTTGCTCGCGAGCGAGCAGATCGACGTCGCCTCGTACGAAAAGCAGCGGCGGCGGGTCCGAGAGGTTGCGCAGGCGATCGGGGTAGCGGTCGTCGGACAAAGTCAACTCGTGGACATCTGCGGTGCTCCGGCTGGACTCGACCGAGTGCATGGTGCGTTCTGACTCTAGAGCTTGGCGGAGACGGCTGGGCGCTCGGAAATTGCGGAATGAGATTCGACAGAGCAAGCACGGCGTCCGAATCTCGTCGTATGGTTCCTTCGATGACCTCAGGAACCCCGACGATAGAGTCGAGCGCGCCACCGACAACCACCACGAGCATGCGTCGTCGCAACCGAGCCGAGGCACTCGTGCGCGACCGTCTCGCCTCGATCGAGGACGCCTACGTTTTCCGCTCGTCCTGGCATCGAAACGGCGCCGGCCCCGAGCCGCTTGTAGCCGTCATCGCACGCGACGACGAGGCGCGGCATCGTACCCAGGAGACACTCGCGGACATCGCCGGCTTCCCCGCCGAGCAGTGGCAAACATCCTGGACGCCGTTGGACCTGGGTGACTGGATGGTCTGGGTCTACCCCGAGCGCGCCTGCACCTGAGTAGCGACGAGCGCAGCTACACGCCCTGCGGGCTCTCGCTGTCGTCCTCGAAGAGAGGTGCAACGCTAGCTGTGAACGCTCGGAATGTTTTCTCATCGAGATGGTGGAACCCCGGGAATCCCTCGCTGGCCTGAAACGTATGGCTGAGACGGTCGTACTGCTCGCGCAGTACTGGGTCCTCTGCTCCGTACCAGGACTTCAAAAATATGACCTGCCGCACCCCCGCCTGAACGGACTCCTTCAGACATGAGAAGCACGGCTGGTGCGTCACATACAGCACGGAACCGTTGACTTCGATCCCATGCCGTGCCGCGCTCAGCAGCGCATTCTGCTCGGCATGGACGCAAAGGCATATGTCGAGCGCCTTGCCTTCCATGACCTCCTGATGCGCCGACTCGTACGTTGAATCCTCATCAAGCTTATGGCGCTCCTCGCAGCGCAAACAGCCACCCTCACGGCAGTTGAGGAACTTAGCGGGCGTCCCGTTGTAGCCGGTACTGATGACCCGATCGTTACGCACGAGTACCGCGCCGACCTCGCTCCCCCAGCAGTTGGCATTGTTGCGAACCGTGACGGCCAGAGACATGTAGTACACAGCGCGCTCGCGATTACGCTCGGTGTCCGTCTTGAACTCTGCCATATTGCTCGAAACAGTAGTCGCAACGGAGGCGGGAGACTTCCTACACCTGCGCGTCTGGCTCCAGCAGATCCATCCTTATGATCATGTCATCCCTGAGCCGGTAGGAATGATGGACGCTGGTATCCGACAGGAGCTCGCCGGTGTGTGCGTCGTGAACCACCTGATGGACGTCCACCGTAACGCTGCCATCTGACTCCTCTACGAAGCGCAGCGGCTCGACAATGCTTGAGATCGCCGCGAACTGCCTCCTCCAGTACTCGCGAACCGCCGCGTGTCCCACCACCCTGCCCCCCTCCCAGGCGTTGGGCCAGTCCACCTCGGGATGCATCAACTCGAGCGCCGCCTCGATGTCGCGAGCGTTGAACGCACGGTAGGCGGAGCGCAGGAGCGGCTCAGGGTCGGGCATGCGCCTCACCGTATCGCGCGGTGTGGGTAAAGCGAGGGATTCTCGTCGTATTGTGGGTCAGGTGAGCGATCGATACGTCCCAGCTGCTGGTCGTGCGGTGTTCACGCCGCTGTATGACTTGGTCAACGCGGTGGCGATGCGACAGGGGCAGTGGCGGCCACGCCTCGTCGAGCGAGCGTTGGGCACTGGCGCTCCGATACGGATCTTGGATCTCGGCTGTGGCACCGGCGAGATGGCGCTGGCGATCGCCCGCGTCTCCCCAGATGTGAAGTTGATCGGCGTCGACGGCGATGGGGACGTACTCGAGCGAGCGGCTGCGAAGGCGCGGGCAGCGGGCGTCGAGCTCGAGCTCCACGAGGCGCTCGCCGATCGCCTCCCCCTCCCGGACGCGTCCGTCGATTGTGTAGTCAGCACGCTGATGTTTCACCACCTCGTCCCCGCGACCAAGCGCGCCGCGCTCGAGGAGGCGCGACGCGTCCTGATCCCTGGCGGGCGCCTCTTGGTATGCGACATTGGCCGTGCCGGCGATCCGCTGATGCGCGCCGCGTTCTTCGCCGTCCAGCTCCTCGACGGATTCCCTAACACACGCGCGCACGCACGAGGCGAACTCCCCGAAATCATCTCCCACGCCGGCTTCTCGGCCGTCACCGTGTTCGGCCGCTACCGCACCGGCGGCGGCACGCTCGACCTGATCGAAGCGCTGCGCTGAGACCTGTTTCTCGCTTGGACTCGTTCCTACTGGCTTGATGACCGGTGGTGCTCAGCTTTCGCCCGGCCTACCGGCGTGACCGTCTCCCACAAAACCCACCCACCTATTTCACACCCCTTTCGATCCCGATTCCCGCATACTGAACGGATGAGCAACGACCTGCTGAGCACCCCCGCGCGCTGGAACGTCGACCCGTCCGCCACCCACGCCCGCTTCGTCGCCCGGACGCTCTGGGGTCTCATTCCAGTGCGCGGCAGCCTCACCGCACCTGCGAAGGTTTCGGGCGACTCGCGCTGTTGTCTCCCATAAAAAGCGTCACCCCTGATCCCCATTCCACCCCAATATGCGGATGATGATCATCGCGCTGAACGACTTCGCACCCGAGAGCCCGACCTGAACGGTGCCCATACATAAGCCCATCGACAAGCGATCGTGCTCGATCCGGCGAGCGGCGCGGCGAGCGGCGGGGCTTCGCGATGATGAGCGGCGGGCAGCGCGCTACCCCGCCCTCTTCCTACTCCGCGGGTGGTTCCTCGCTGGCGCTCATCAGGGCCAGCGGTAGCGTGAGGCCCGCCGAGCGTCGCACCGTGGCGATCCGCCGCCCCGGCTGGACCGCCGGGCGCACCTGACCGACATGGGGTGTGAACAGCTCGACTGCCCGATCGAGATCCCCGACACGCAGCGCGAGACCCCAGAAGCGCGCGGGACGATCGGGTCCGCCGTCGCGGGCGACAACCTCCTCGGGCTCCTCGACCAGCTCGAGGATCTCCTGACCCAACCGAAAGAACGCCTGGCGCGGCGCTCCTGCCGGGGTCGGCTGATCGCGGATGCGGCGTAGATCGAGGCCGGCCGCCTTTAGTGCTCGCACGCTGCGGTCGAAGGCGGGCGACATCGCGACGATGTGGTCGATCGCGAGCACGCCGTTGGCGTGAGCGACCGTCTGCGCCGGGGCGGCGCGCTCGGAGAGCGTCGTGGGCAGCCCGTCGAGCTCGGTGCTCGCTATGTCGCGCAGCGACCACCCCACCAGTCCCCGTCCCGGCTCGGGAGCCGTGAAGCGCACACGCAGGCCGCCGAGCTGGCAGTGGTCGTCGAGGACCGTGAAGCCGAGCGCGGACCAGCGAGCCGGCTCGTCGGCGAGCGTGAGCTCGTCAATCGTCACTTTAGACATCGCTAAGCGCGGCACACATTCATTGATGACCATAAGGTAGCTGTATGAGCCAGTTTGATCGTGAGCGCTTGGAGGCGTTGGTCGCGGAGGGATGGCTTTCCAGCCAGCGCCACCCCGACGCGGATCTGTGGATCTATAACTACACGAAGAGGACCCAGTATGAGGGGCACTGGACGGAGGAGACGCTCGTCTGTCGCGGCCTGATTCTCGATCAGGCGGGGGAGGTCGTCGCGCGAGGATTCTCGAAGTTCTTCAACTACCCCAGCCCTCAGGCGCCGAGTCTTCCGGCGGAGTCATCATTCGTCGTAACGGAGAAGATCGATGGGAGCCTCGGCATTCTCTATTACCTCGACGGACAGGCGTGTATCGCGACGCGCGGCAACTTCACGAGCGAGCAGGCGCTCGAGGGCACCGCGATGATCCGCGAGCATGAGCTCGAGCGCGTCGCTGGCGCGACCCCGCTGTTCGAGATCGTCTATCCGCGGAACAGGATCGTCGTCGACTACGGCGATCGTCGTGAGCTGACGCTGCTCGCGGCGATCTGTAACGAGACGGGCGCGGATAAGCCCTTGCCGCACTACTCCGGACCGGTCGTCCCCCGCCACGGCCATCGCGATATCGACAGCCTGGCCGCCATGGAGGAGCACAACCGGGAGGGATTCGTCGTCGCGTTTGAGTCGGGGCTGCGCGTCAAGATCAAGTTCGCGGAATACGCGCGGCTGCACAAGATCGTGACCGAGATAAACGCTCGCATGATTTGGGAATCGATGCGTGACGGCGATGATCTCGACGGGCTCCTCCCGGGGCTGCCAGAGGAGGTCAGTCGCTGGATATTGGCGACCCGCGCGAGGATCGATGAGGCATTCGAGGCTGAACGCCAGCGAGCGTTGACGGTCTTTCAAGGACGCCCAGCCACATCTGACCGTAAGGCGCTCGCGCGGTACTTTCTGGCAGCTGACGACGTCAACTCGGCCGTGCTTTTCAGGATGCTCGACGGAAAGCCGTTCGACGACCTGATCTGGAAGAACATCCGGCCGGAGGTCGAATCCCCGCGTCCTTCGAGTTAGCCGCTGGGGACGTTCGCTCGCGGCTTCCCTCCGCGCCGCGCGTCCCGAACCGATCCGCAGCAGGTGCTGTCTTCACCCCCGAAAAGGCTCAATGAGACAGGCAGATCGCGGTGCGACCTCTGGGTCACGCGTCCTGTAAGCTTGTGATTGCCCCATGAGTGGGGGGGCGTCGAAAGGAATCTGATGATGCACCGTATTCGTCGGCTTCGTCCATCTCCCGCCCTGGTAGTCGCGTTGTTGGCCCTGATCGTGGCCGCCGGAGGGGTGGCATACGCGCACGAAGCTGAGTTCTCCCCGCTCAATCCCCCTAACGAGATTGCCGGCTGCCTCGCGATGCCCTCGCGCGTGATCTACGTTCCGCCCCACGGCAACCCGTGTCGCACGGGAGACATGCCGATCTCCTGGAGTGTGAGGGGCCAGAAGGGCCCAAGCGGCCCCGTCGGTACGACGGGACACTCAGGGCCAATCGGCCCGACAGGCGCTCAAGGGCTCACAGGTGCGACGGGCCCGCAGGGCCCGGTAGGCCTGGGCACCCCGGGACTGACCGGTCAGACGGGCCTCACCGGTCCGACGGGCCTCACCGGTCCGATTGGGCCACAGGGGCCCGAAGGCGAAGCCGGTCCGCAGGGGCCCAAAGGCGCAGACGGGCCGCAGGGTCCCAAGGGCGAAGAAGGCAAGCGGGGTCCGCAAGGCGAACGAGGGTCAGAAGGGCCCAAGGGCGATACGGGCGCTTCGGGGATCTCCGGCTACGAAGTCGTCAAAGAGTCGAAGTCCGTATCCGTCGCGGGAGGAGCCACGGCCGAGTTGTTCGACCCCGCGGGATGCGCTTCGGGCAAGCAGCTGCTCGGTGGCGGCGTCGATCACAACGTGGGAAACGTCATCGCCGATGGCCCGGTCCTCGAAGGAGGAACGGTTGGCGACAGCTGGGAAGGTGGAGTCGTCTTCCACAACGAATCCGGCACATCGCATGAACTCGAAGTGACCACGGTCGCGTACTGCGCCAACGTATCCTCCTGAGTGAGCGAGAGCCACGCTCTCGATCGGCAAAGACAGGTCGGATGAGACCATCAAGTTGAAAGGGAGTCGATTTTAGGCCCCATCCCAGGGCTTCTTTGCTGAAATCGAGAGAGAGTAGTTCCCCTAGTCAGCTGATGGCTCCCCAGAGAGGTGCGGCTGCGCCGCACGATCCTCAAAGGGCGGCATCTCGGAGCGACCTCGAGGGCGCCGGCGGCGTCGAGGCGAATCCTTTTCGCGGCGGCAGGCCTCTTATCTGGTGTCGATACTCAGATCGACCGGAACGGGAGGGCTCATCATGATGACCATCGTCTATCTCGTCGTTGCCGCGGTCCTCATCTGTGGCTGCCTCTTCATTGTGAGAGCCCGCTCTCGTGACTGATACGCGCACTGGATCCTGGCCGACCGAGCAGATCGTGAGCGCCGCCCAACAGGGCGATCCCCGCGCGATCGCCACGCTCGTCTCTGGCTCGCATGCGCACGTGCATCGCTTCGCCCGCGCTCTGTGCTCGACGCCCGAGGACGCAGAGGACGCGGCACAGGAGGCCCTGATCGTCCTGTATCGAAAGATCGGGACGCTCAGGGCCACCGCGGCGCTCGCGTCGTGGATGTTCCAGATCGTGCGCAACGAGTGCATCCGCAGGTCACGCCTGGCATTTCGCAGGCCGATCGCCGCTGCCGCGGTCGAGGCTTCCGCCGAAGACGCGGTCCTCGTGCGCCTAGAGATCGAGCGGATCGTCGACTCCATCGCGGGGCTCCCCGCCGAGCAGCGCGCCGTCCTCGTTCTACGCGACATCCAGGGTCAGTCGGGAGCGGCGACGGCGCAGGCGCTCGGTATCAGCCGTGCCGCGATGAAGTCACGCCTGCATCGCGGGCGCGAAGCATTGCACGCACGACTCAGGGCGCCAACCAGTGAGAGCGGCGACGGGGGTGCGCAGGAGAATGCCTGACACGACAACACGGCCAGTCACGGAGCCTTCGGCCGGGCCTGACCGAAGCGCTCTCGCCAGCGCCTCCGTCGCCCGCCACCTGATGCGCGGAGCGATCGGCTTCGGCCTGATCATCGGCTCGGCGCTCGCACTGGCTGTGGGCAGCGGACCGGTTGCGCTCGTGCTTGCACCCATCGGCATGGTCGCACTCCGCGGCTGCCCGACGTGCTGGATCGCCGGGCTGGTCGAGACCATCTCCGCCGGTCGCCTGAAGCACACCTGCACGGAGAACGGCTGCCCGCTGCACCCACTGCCCACGACAAAGGAGAGAATCTGATGCGCGGAATATCCACCTGTCTGGCGATGCTCGGCCTCGCCGTCCTCAGCCTGACGGCCACGGCTGTGGCGGCGCCGACGTTCACGTTCAAGACGAAGGCCTTGCCGATCCCGGGCTTCCCGGGCACCGGCGACATCCTCGGCGCCGGCGCCGCAATCCAGTTTGAAGGCACGATCTCGGGGACCGAATACGGTGGCTTCCCGCCGCCGCTCATCGGGGTCAAGTACTACGCGCCGGCCGGCGCGAAGCTGCACCCACAGGGTTTCGCCACCTGCGCGCCAAGCACGATCGAAAAGGAAGGGCCCGGACCGTGCCCGAAGACATCGATTGCGGGCCCGAAGGGCTCTGCGGGTGGGGTTGTGAGCTTCGGCTCAGAACGCGTGCACGAGACAGTGTCGGTGCAGCCCTTCTTCGCCCCCGGCGGCAACCTGGAGTTCTTTGTGGACGGCACGACGCCGGTCTCGCTCGAAATCCTCGCGACGGGCCATGTCGTCGGCTCCTCCCCGCCGTTCGGCTTGGAGGTCGTCGGTGAAGTGCCGCTGATCGAAACGGTGCCGGGGGCGCTCGACGCGTCGGCCGAGGAAGGCACCATCAAGGTCGGCGCCGCGTACAGGCAGGGCAAGAAGACGATCTCCTACGTCACGATCCCGAAGAAGTGCCCGAAGGGTGGCTGGCCGGTGAAGGTGGAACTGAGCTTCCTCGGCGGCGCGACCGCGGAAGCCTCGTACAAAATGCCGTGCCCCAAGAAGTAGGGGCTCGACTCTCTGGGGCATCTCAACGGGTCGGTGTACGTCCAGTACGCCGACCATGCGCGCTGGGAGTGCGCGCGTGCTGCCGGCGTGTCCGTCGAGGTGCTCCAGGCCGCGGGTGTCGCCCCGGTCAACCTGGAGAGCACCCTGCGGTTTCATCACGAGCTGCGGGCCGGCGATCAGGTCGAGGTCTCATGCACGTTTGCGTGGGGTGAGGGGAAGACTTTCCGGGTCACCCAGGAGGTCCGCCGGGCGGACGACACCCTCGCCGCCGAGGTCTCGAGCGTCTGCGGCGTGATGGATCTCACCGAGCGTAAGCTCGTCCACGACCCCGCCGAGCGCTGGCGCGCACTGGCCAGCGCACCCGAGCTGCTCGGCCTATAAGCAGCAAAGTGGTCTGCGTCGAGGACGTCGATGCCACCAGACGCCGGCCATCTCGGCGATGTCGGGCATTCATGGTCGCCTCCCGTAGGTCTTCATGCCCTCATGCCCTCATGGCCGGCTCTGGTAGCTGGGGGACTCGACGGCACGCCGCGTCTTCTAGAAGATAGGTGCGTCAGCCAGCGCCTGGATTGAGCCGCGCGGCTCGACGGGCGATCTCCTCGGGCGATAGGTCCTCGATGCGCTGGCTGAGCATCCATTGCTGACCGTAGGGGTCGCGCAGGCGCCCGCCCCGCTCGCCGTAGAACTGGTCGGCGAGTGGAAAGACCACCTCGGCGCCGGCGCCGAGCGCGCGCTCCCAGGCGGCGTCGACGTCCTTCCAGTAGGTGGCCATGATCGCGCTGAGCGCCCCACCGAGTGCGGAAGGCGACCGTGCGGGCGCCTCGGTATCGCTCCCCTCGTCGGTGATCATCACGATCGAGTCGCCAATGCGCAGTTCTGCGTGGATGATCCCGCCGTCTGGTCCGGTGAATCGCTCGCCGACCTCCTCGGCCTCGAACGCGCGGCGATAGAACTCGATCGCCTCGGCGCCGCCACGGACGACCAGCCTTGGCGTGACTGTGTGCAGATGCTCGGGGATCGGATCGACGAGTGGCGTATCGCCCGGCTCGCTGGCCTGCTCGGCTTCTGCGAGGCCCGGCTGTTGGTATATGCCGAGGACGTTTCCCGCGGGGTCGCGAAATCGCGCGAGCGTCTCCTGGGCCTCGGGGTCGATCGGCTGCACGATCTCTCCGCCCGCGGCGAGCACCAGGTCAACGGCCGCGGCCGCGTCGGCGACCATGATGTGGATCATCAGACCGGGCTCCGGCGAGGGTGGCCGGCCGCACACCCAGGCGCCGCTCACCTCGTTGACGGTGTCGTCGAATGAGGTCGTACCGTCCCCTCGCTCGCGGATCTGCCAGCCGAACGCCTGGTTGTAGAACTGGGCTGAACGGTCGATGTCCGTGGCGGGGATCTCGATGTAACAGATCTTTCCGCTGGCAAGCGTTGGTGGGTCCGAGGCGGTCACGATCGTCCTCGATCAGATTAGATGACGGCAGACTGCGGCGAGCCTCAGCCCAGCACGAGCTCAGCGGTCGCTCGCGGCGTGGCGTCCCGCCGGAGATGAGCGGTATGGCACGTGTGGTCACAAGCGACTCGCGCCGCTTCACCCCGCCGCCGGAAACCGGATGGCGAGCTCGCGCCAGAGCCGCTCCACGTCCGCCGATCCGAGGGGCCCGTCGCGGCGAGCGAGCTTGGCGACGTGCCGGGGCCCGGCGACCGTGACGCCGTCGATCGTGAGCCGGCTCAGCAGCGGTAGGCCCTCGGCTTTGGGAAAGCACAGCACGCAACGAATTTCCACCCCACTGAACTGGCTGTCTGTAAGCGCGGCCCGGACGTATTTGGCTTGGCGCTGCACTCCATGCACGAGGTTGGTCTGGTTGCGTCCGTTGATCATTAGCACCTGGCGTTGCCGGGAGAAGAGTCCGCCCATCTTTTGGACGCGCACCTTGCCGCGATGCGTCTTTGCGTCGATTACCGTGATCCCTCCGGGACCGACGGCCAGGTGGTCGATGTTTGCCTGCCCGTGACCGGGAATGCTCCGGTCGTGGAGCAGCATGACCCCGGAGCTCTTCAGCAGCTTCTCCAACCGCTTGGCCAAGCGCACCTCGCCGTCGGCGCCCTGCTTCCACACCTTCGTACTGGTGGGGTCGCCGGTGATTCGAGCAAGGAACGCGCCGAGCCATCCCAACCTGCCACGCGCACGCCGCTCGCGCGCGGCGCGGAGGTCCTCGTACTTCCTCATCGCGCTTGCGCCTGGGGCGCCGGGGTCGACGATCGCATCGGTGACGATGGCGGTGGAGCAGTCCATGCACTTCACCGTCCGTGTGGCTTGATACCAGACGCCGGCGTCACCGGCGCGCAGCTCGTGCCCGCACACCGCACAGCGGTCGGGACGGCGCAACGTGATCCTCTTCCCGCCCTCAGGGGACACCCATTTACTTTTACTAGCTTCACGCGTGGGTGCGTACGGGCACTCTTGCGGCTTCGACCGGCTTTAGGCCTGCGCTTTGAAGGCTTGCATGATGCGGTCGAGGCAATCGCCGAAGCGCTGGAGCTCGCTGGCCTCGAAGTCGGCTAAGAGTCTTGCGAATAGGCCGCGCGCGACGCCCCGTTCGGCGACTACAGCCAGGCTCCGCCCGTGCACCGCCCCAACCCGGCGAACGTAATCACGCCGGCCCCGACCCATCAACCCAAAGCGGGATGACTCAAGACACTCGGGCGGTACAGCGCCGACCAAGTGCTGCTCTCGTCGATATCCCGATCCGATCCGACGGTGGGACTCCTCCGGCGGCGCGGGAAGTGTCTCCGGAGGTCGTCATCACTCCGCGTCGAGGACTTCAATGCCCACCGCGGCGGCCCAGACGCCGGCCATCTCGACGATGTCAGACCATTCCATTGCTGCCCCCCGCAGGCTCTGCACGCCCTCCAGGGCGGTGAGGTCGCTGCGGCGAAACTCACAGTGCTTCGGCGAGCTCGATCTTGAGGTAGTCGGCGTCGTGGGCCAGTGCGCTGATTTCCACTCGCTGGAGCTGGATCGGGAGCTCTGGTGGCCGGGGAGGATCGGCGGCGCGGCGCATCGGCGAAAGTCAAACAGGTGCGTCGTCACTACTACTGCGCGTCGGGCCAAGCGGCGGCACTCATGACACCGTCGCCATCCTCGGGCCTCGGACCGCCGACCGCGATGATGTCCAGTCCCTCGGGACCAGCCTCGAAGGCACGCACTACCTCGGGTGCCACACGCAGGACATCCCATTGGCGAAGCTCGCGGGTCTCGTCATCGAGCAGCACCCGTCCAGACCCGGCGACGATGACGTAGGCCTCCTCCTGCTCGCGATGGCTGTGAGCCATCGGACTGCGCAGGTTTGCCGCATAGCGAAAGAGGCTGACACCGAGATCGCGCGAGTCCAGGTGCTTGCGCGAGAACCGACCGTCGATTCCAGGAGCCCGATCGCCGATGGAGTCCTCGACTTCCAACAGGTTCACGGCGGCAAAACGGGACATGTGGTCTCCTTTGTGGTCAGAGCGGATGCGGATGGCGACCTTCCATCCCCAACCTTATTAGCTCCGAGCCGACCCACGCCGGCGCCCTGTCCGCACGCCTGCGCTTGCGGCATGCTTAGATTACGCGCGTTGGCATCATGAGCCGATAGACATCTTCTCCACGCGCGCCCGTAGCTCAGTGGTCAACGGTTCTCTTCGGGGAGCCAAAGAGCAGCGGTCTTTCAAGCCGCAGGCCGCGGGTTCGATTCCCGCCGGGCGCACTCTTAGAAGGGCCTCAAATGTAGGGGATTTGAGGGATTAGGCCGATGACTGGTGTGGCCTACCGGTCCGTGGGTACCACTCGTGGGTACCACTTGGCGGCCTTTCGGGGCCGCACATTCGTCGAGCGCGAGTTCGGCAGGCCCAAGCACGAATGGCTTGTCATCGTCGGGCAAACGCCGATAAGGCGCTGTCCGCCCGTCGGCGCTACGCTGCGGCGGCAACGCCGACTGGCACGTAATGCTCGAAGAGGAGTTCGGTGGGCGCCGGGTTGCCCTGCTCTTCGGCGGCGCACACCAGCGCGAATCTGGCGGCGTCCTCGGCGTGCGCCTGGTCGTAGGCGTCGCCGCCGCCGGTCAGGCCGAGAATGTCGGGCGACTCGAAGCTCCAGCCAAAGCCGGGCTCGTGGTGGTGGAGGATGCGAATGGTGTCCATGACGCTCCTTCAGAGTAGCTGTCGGGCCTCGTCTTCCGCAAGTCCGACGTGATTGACGAGTACACGTCGGACCTCGCCGGGCGCCAGTGTCCGTCGATCGTGGAATGCCCAGGTCAACGGCGGTCGGCCATCTGCCTGCAGCCGCCGGTGCGAGCCGGTCTGGCGCGTGGTCCGGTAGTTGAGCGGGTCGGCTTGAAGAACTTTCAGAAGCTGCTTCGCTTTCAAGGATGGGAACTCGGCCACGGCGCAACCCCAAACGAGCTAGCGGTTCTTCGCCGACCTCTCAAGGGCTGAGTTAGGTGTCATCGCCGAGCAGCAGGGCCTCGATCCTCGACCGGACATACAGCCGTCGCCGGCCGACCTTCCTCGACGGGACGATGCCTCGTCGCGCCCAGTCCTCTACGGTCGATTGTGGTACGCGCAGCTGTATCTCTCACGCGGGCTGCAGCGACTCGATCGCTCCAGCCGTCGTCGCTTCCGGCGCCGCCGCTTCGTACGCGGGGATCGTGTCTCCAGCCCCGGCTTGCTCGGCCCCCGTCGCGGCCATCGCCTGCGGCCATGGCTTTCCCGGACGCGCCAGGTAGAAGCCCTGGATGAGGGGCACTCCCAGCTGGCGCAGCCGGCGCAACTCGCCGCTCTGCTCGACGCCCTCAGCCACGAGCAGGCTGCCCACCTGCTCGGCGTAGCCAACGAGCGCTCCCACCAGCGCCGCGCGGTCCCCGTCGTGATCGATGCCGGACACCAGCGAGCGGTCGAGCTTCAGGTAGCTGGGGTGCACGGTCGTGATCTGACGCAGGCCCGCGTAACCCGCGCCCATGTCGTCCACCGCCAGTCGCGCCCCCTGCGCCCGCAGTGGGCCGATAGCGATGCGCAGCTGCGCATCGCTTTGCACGAGTGTCTCCTCGGTGATCTCGACGATCAGCCCCTCCAGGGCATCCGGCCGGCGGGCCGCCGCCTCGTGCAGCATGTTCAGGGTCAGGGGATCGAGCAGCACCGGCGCGGACAGGTTGACCGACAGGCGTGTGCCGGAAGGACGGAGAGCAAACAGGTCGAGGGCCGCGCGCAGGCAGGCGCGCTCCAGCGCGTCGCGTTTGCCGAGCTCCTCTGCCAGCGCGAACCAGTGCAGTGGACCGCCCCCGCCGTCCGCGCGCGGCTGGCCGAAGCGGGCCAGGGCCTCGTAGGCGTGTATCGAACCTGTGTGCACGTCGACGATCGGCTGCACCGCCATCGCCAGACCGTCGCCCTCGATCAGCCGCTCGAGCGCATCGCTGGCGCTCAGCCGCTCCTCGGCGCTGAGCGGCTCCTCCGGGCGCAGGGGCGCCCGCTTGCCGGCGTCCCTGTCGTGCGCCGCCCGGTTGGCGACGCGCGAGGCGATGTCCCCGGCCAGCAGCAGCGTCTCGGCATTGTCGGCGTCGAGACGGGCCTGCCTGAGCAGGTGGTTGAGCTCACGCGTGAGCCTTCCACTTGTGAGCAGCAGTCCCAGGGTCGCCGCGCACAGCGCCGCGTGGTCGGCGGTCACGTGCCCCTGCCTGATCGCCGGCAGCGCCAGCGCGCCAAGCACGATCGTGCGCCCGATCCAATGCACGCGCCCTCCGCGTGCCAGCACGCCGGTGGATATCGCTGCCAGCCAGAGGATGCTGAGCACGGTCACCTGCTGATCTCCGAGTCCGACGATCAGGACCGCAGCCGATCCGGCGAACGCCTCCTCGACCTTCAGCCACGACGACAACGGCGCCACGAGTTGCACGAGCGCGGTCACCGAGATCGTGGCGAAACCCGCGATCCCCAGTGCCGGGTGCGCCAGCAGATGGGGTTGGGCGAGGATCAGCACGATGCCGAGGATCCCCAGCCCGACTCGCGTCACCGCTGCCGTGCGGCGTGCACGCAGTACGTGATCGTCGCTCTCGATCGGGACCGCACCGTTGTGCAGGGTCATAAGCAAATATTTCGACTTATCGCATTTTCCGCTTGATCGTTGCGTCATTCTGTTGGACCGGTGGCGACAAAGTTTCGATAGTGGGACTTCTTGTTTCTATCCATTGAAATTTAAGCCCGGCAAAGACGGTCGGGGAACTCATTTTCAGGCTGACTAACGAGAGGAAGTCGAGACAGGAAGCTGTCGGCGGTTCCCGCCGCTAGGATCGAGCGATGGTTGAACGGGAGGTTCAGAAGCTTTCGATCGACACGATCCGTGGCCTGGCGATGGACGCGGTGCAGAAGGCGAACGCCGGCCACCCTGGCACGGCGATGGCGCTGGCGCCGCTGGGGTACACGATCTTCCGGCGCTTCCTGCACGCGAACCCGGCGGATACGCAGTGGCCCAACCGCGACCGTTTCGTGCTGAGCTCCGGTCACGCGTGCATGCTGCAGTACTCGCTGCTGCACCTCTGCGGCTACGAGCTGAGCCTCGAGGACCTGCAGCAGTTCCGCCAGTGGGGCTCGCTCACGCCGGGGCACCCGGAGCGCGGCCACACGCAGGGCATCGAGGTCACGACGGGGCCGTTGGGGCAGGGCTTCGCCAACGCGGTGGGGATGGCGATGGCCGAGCGCTTCCTCGCCGATACCTTCAACCGCCCCGGGCACGAGCTGGTCGACCACCACGTCTACGTGATCTGCTCGGACGGCGACTTGATGGAGGGCATCAGCCAGGAAGCGGCGTCGATCGCGGGCCACTTCGGGCTGGGCAAGCTGGTCGTCTGCTACGACGACAACCGCATCACGATCGATGGCACCACGTCGATCTCCTTCGACGGCGAGAACCACACCGCGCGTCTGGAGGCCGACGGCTGGCACGTGCAGCGGGTGGAGGACTCGGAGGATCTGGACGCGCTGGAGGTGGCGATCGCCGCTGCTCGCGACGAAACCGAGCGCCCATCGTTCATCTCGATCCGCTCGCACATCGCCTACCCGGCTCCGCATGCGGTCGATACCGCCAAGGCGCACGGCTCGGCGCTTGGCGAAGACGAGGTGCGTGCTACCAAGGAGGTGATGGGCTTCGACCCCGACCGCAAGTTCTGGGTGGACGAGCACGTCTACGAGCACATGTCGCTGCACGAGTCGGGCATGAAGGCGAGCGACGCGTGGAACGAGAAGTTCGAGGCGTGGCGGACGGCCTTCCCGGACATGGCAGCGGACTGGGACCTCGCGTGGGCGGGGAAGTTGCGGGACGGGTGGCGCGAGTCGCTGCCGGAGTTCGACGCGGGCGAGGAAATCGCCACCCGCTCGGCCGGCCAGAAGGTGATGGCGGCGTTCGCGCGGTACGGCCCGACGATGATCGGCGGCGCGGCTGACCTGGTCGAGTCGACCAAGACCCTGTTCGAGGGCGGCGGCGAGTTCTCGAAGGTCCACGCGGGCCGCAACATCCCTTTTGGCATCCGCGAGCACGCGATGGGCGCGATCGTCAACGGCGCGTCTGCCCACGGCGGCATCGTCAAACCGTATGGCTCGACGTTCCTGATGTTCTCCGACTACATGCGCGGTGCGGTGCGGCTGTCGGCGCTGATGGGCCTGCCGGTCGTGTGGGTGTGGACGCACGACTCGGTGGGCGTCGGCGAGGACGGCCCGACGCACCAGCCGATCGAGCACTACGCATCGCTGCGCGCGATTCCACGCCTGTGGGTGATGCGCCCGGGCGACGCCAACGAGACGGCCGAGGCGTGGCGAGTGGCGCTCGAGCGCGAGGACGGTCCAGTGGCGCTGCTGCTCTCGCGCCAGAACGTGCTGGTGCTCGACCGCGGCGAGGTTGCGAGCGCCGGCGGCGTGGAGCGCGGCGCCTACGTCCTATGGGACTCCGCGGGGACCGAGCCCGAGATCATCCTGATCGCCACAGGCGCCGAGGTCCCGCTGACGTTCGCGGCGGGCAAGGCGCTGGCCGAGCAGGGCACGCGCGTGCGGGTCGTCTCGATGCCGTGTATGGACCTGTTCGAGGAGCAGAGCCAGGAGTACCGCGACGAGGTGCTGCCCCCTGCGGTGAGGACCCGCCTGGCGGTCGAGCCGGGCGCCACGATCAGCTGGGGGAAGTGGGTCGGCCTCGACGGCGACGTCGTCGGCCTCGACCGCTTCGGCGCGTCTGCGCCGGGCAATACTGTGCTCGAGGAGTTGGGCTTCACGACCGAGAACATCCTCGCGCGAGCGCGGGGGCTGCTCGAATCGAAACACTGACAGGAGACGCCATGCCCTCCGATGCACCGCCCCTCACACGTCTGTCGGAGCTCAAGCAGAGCGTATGGGTCGATTACCTCTCACGCGAGTCCATTCGCGGAGGACACCTGCAGGAGCTGATCGACCAGTGCTCGGTCGTCGGCGCCACGTCCAACCCTTCGATCTTCGAGAAGGCGATGACTTCGGGCGACGCCTACGACGAGCAGCTGCACGAGCTCGCCGCGGACGGCAATGACGTAGACGCCGTCTTCTGGGCGCTGGCAGAACAGGACATCAGGGATGCGTGTGATCTCTTCCGCCCAGTGTGGGACGGGGAAAAGAATGCCCCGCCCACCCGCGATGGCTACGTGTCGCTGGAGGTCGACCCGCGGCTGGCATACGACACGCTCGAGACCTACAGCGAGGCGATTCGCATCCACAAGAGCGTCGATCGTCCCAACCTGATGGTGAAGATCCCCGCCACAAAGCCGGGGCTGGCGTCGATCGAGGACGTGATCGCCAAGGGCCACTCGATCAACGTCACGCTGATCTTCTCGCTGCAACGCTACGCGGAGGTGGCGGAGTCCTACATCCGCGGCCTCGAGCGGCTGGTGGCCGAGGGCGGGAACCCCCGCAAGGTGGCGTCGGTGGCGAGCTTCTTCGTCTCGCGCATCGACACCGAGGCAGACCGGCGCCTGGATGAATTGGATCCCGCCCGGGTGGGTGGGGTCTCAATCGAGGAGCTGCACGGAAAGCTGGCGATCGCGAACGCGAAGCTCGCATACGCCCACTACCTGGAGGCGTTCAGCGGTCCGCGCTGGGACTTCCTAGTTGGCAAGGGCGCCACGCCGCAGCGGGTGCTGTGGGCCTCGACGTCGACCAAGAACCCCGAATACCCGGACACGCTCTATGTGGATGAGCTGATCGGGCCGGACACCGTCAACACGATGCCCGAGGAGACGATCATGGCCTACCAGGACCACGGCGACCCGCAGCTGCGCCTGCAGGCCGGCCTCGACGAGGCGCACCGCATGTTCGCGGAGCTCGAGCGCGTGGGCGTCGACTACAACGACGTCACCGAGACGCTCGAGCGCGAGGGCGTCGAGAAATTCTCCGGCGCGTTCAAAGAGCTGCAGGATGCGCTGGGAGAGAAGCTGGAGTCGCTGACACCCGCGTAATCGCTGACGCGCGTAAGGCCATCGCACGATTCTTCGAGACCCGTGCCGTTCTGCTGGCCGAGCGGAGATTCCTTCGCTCTCCGATCGGTAGCATTACCGGCACACGCCGCGGAGCCGTTGGTCAGCTGCGGGCGGCGCGGCTCTAGCTGCGGGCGGCACGGCTCTGATGGTTTGATCAGGAGTACGGCATCGGTATCAACACCGTGATCCGCAACGCTCCCGAGGGGAACGCTTCGGCGGCAAAGGTGAACGCGTTGTAGGTGTGTCCCTTGTAATGAAAGGGCCCATTGGCTGGCACGTGCGCGGGCGCCGGGTTGAAGCTGCTCATCACGACCTGGGCGCCACGGTGCATAACGACATCCAGCCCGGCCAGCCGCTGGGCCAGCAGCCGGTAGCCGAGGTCGTCCTGAATTGAGAGCACGAAGCTGCCGATCGTGCGCCCGTTCAGGCGCAGCGGCGCGCGGCGCGGCGCGAGCACGAACGGCCCGCCGACGTCTGACAGCAGCTGCCCGCCGGCGGTGAGGACCCGCAGGCGCACGATGTGCTGGTTGAGCAGGTTGTCGATCGCCAGTTTCGTGGCCGCTGGATCGCGGTGCGCGACGGCGCTCAGCAGGGCCCGATTGTGCTGTACACGGTGGATCTGAGAGAGCGTGCGCCGCCCGGCCTCGCCGGCATAGATGAGCGTCGCGATGTGGCTGAGCGTGTTGACGATCGTGTCTTCTTGGGTGGGTCCGCAGAGGGGGGCGATCGAGGGGATCGAGCGCAGCAGGTAGACCCTCAGCTGACCCCTCGGATAGACCGCGGCGGGAAACGAGGTGTAGCGGTAGGTGACGCCTCGTGTGGTGAGCGTGCCTCGCGCAGGCGGTTTGCCCGCCCCCAGCGTGAACGAGCCGGCGACGGTCCGTCCATTCTCGCGCAGCGCGGTCGCTCCCTCGGTGATGCCGTTAGTCTCATCGACGAAGCCCGTGTCAGCCCATACGCTCGCGATGAAGGTCGCGATCGGGGCGCCGCCCGAGCCTGAGATCGTGCCGTGCAGCGGGGCGAGCGCGTTCCGAGCGCCGACCGTGACGAGCGTCTGGCCGCCCGGCGGGTTCGCCGGCGTTGTCTGGCCACCGCCGGCGGTGGTGGCAGCGCGGATCACGGTCAGGTTCGTCATGTGCCCGGTCTGAAGGAGCGCCTGCGCGGCCGCGCGCACGGCCCGGGAGTCGTTCTGTTCGATGGCTCTGCGCAGGGGAATGGAGCGCGTGATGAGGCTGACCGCTGAGGCCGTGCGCTCGCTGTGGACGCCCTCGCGGTAGACGCGCACCGCGACATCGCCGAGCGCGCTGAGCACCGTCACGGCGCACGCATTGGAGACGGGCGCCGCCGGAGGGTCCGCATTGGCGCTCGCGCCCGCGCTGAGGCCGCCCTTGGCGCTCGACCCGCACCCCGCGAGGACGGCGAGGATCGCGAGGACGATCCCCGTGCGCGGCGCTGCTGAGGGCTTTCCCACGCGCGGAACCATCAAGCCAAAGCCTAAGGCTTTGTTCAACGAGCGGTGAGACTCCACTCATACGCCACGGCTCCAATCGGCGGGCGGCGTACGGCGCGCGCGCGGCGCGGGCTGGGCGCGGGAGGTTTCGTCCGCTAGTGTCGCTCCTGTGCCAAGCGCTCTGATCACCGGTGCCTCCACGGGGATCGGGCGAGCCACCGCACTGCGGCTGGCCGCCTCAGGCTGGACAGTGCTGGCCGGGGTGCGTAAGCCCGATGACGGCGATGCGCTCGTGGCGGCAGGCGGCGAGCGGGTCGTGCCAATCCTCTTGGACGTGACCGACGCCGCGCAGATCGCGCGGGCCACCGAGCGGGTCGGCGAGATCGCCCCCAGCGGACTGGACGCGCTTGTCAACAACGCCGGGATTGGTTACGGGGGCCCGCTGGAGCTGACCCCGATCGATGGTCTGCGCAACCAGTTCGAGGTCAATGTGCTCGGGCCCGTCGCGCTCACGCAGGCAATGCTGCCCGCGCTGCGTCGTGCGCGCGGGCGAGTTGTATTCGTCTCCTCCGTCGGCGGGCGTGTCGCGATGGCGTTCACCGCCCCATACGCGGCTTCCAAGCACGCGATCGAGGCAATCGGCGACGCTTTGCGAGTGGAGTTGCGCAGCTCGAACGTGCAGGTCGCATTGATCGAGCCGGGATCGGTCGCGACGCCGATCTGGGACAAGAGCCGTGCGCAGGGAGAGGGCTTGAGCGTTCCAGTGGAGTTGACGGAGCAGTATGGGCACGTCTCGGCGGCGATGAACAAGGTGCTCGAAGACACCGAGCGGCGTGGCATCTCGCCCGAGCGGGTGGCCGAGACGATCGAGCAGGCGCTCACCGCGCGGCGCATGAAGGCGCGCTACCTGATCGGGCGCGACGCAAAAGCGATGCTGCTTGTCAAGCGGCTGCTGCCAGACCACGTCTTCGATCGAGTGGCACGGCGTGCGCTCGGGGTCTGAGCCGCGCCGCTACGACGGCGGCGGATAGACCGCCAGCCACGCGAACAGGCTGGTGGTGGCAGCCTGCGTTTGCAGCATTCCCGGCAGAGCGTCTTGCGCCGGGATGGTTTCGCCGTTCCAGGAGAGCAGATACAGCCCTTCGCCGTTACGCGCGCGGGTCTGCGCGTCGCGTGCGTTGTCGGCGGCGAGCGTATACAGCACGGGGTCGTGGTCGAGCGAGTACAGCGCCAGCATCCATTGCACGTAGATCGCGTCGTATTGCGGGGAGAAGTCGAGCAGTGCGCCGAAGCGGTCGAGCGCGGTGGCCTTCAACAGTTCGGCGCGTTCACAGTCGGCCGGCGTCGAGGTGACTTCGCAGAGCACCATCTGCGCGTAGATCAGCGGCGCCTCGATGTAGTCGATCGGCGTCGAGTTCAGGCTGCTGCCCGCGTACAGCTGATCGCCAGGGCTGAAACCGCTCGTGTTCGCCCAAGCCAGGAACTTACGCGCCTGGCCGAGGGCGAAGGGGGCGTGGGTCTGCTGGTAGAGCAAGGTCGCCAGCAGCGTGCCGCTCGCCAGCGCCTCGCCGGCCTTGTATGGGTGCTCGGTGTTCCACCAGATTCCGCCTCCTTCCGGATTCCAGCCGGCTGCGGCGATGTAGTGGAGCGCGCGTTCGGAGTCGGCGAGGTAGCGCCGCGTGCCGGTCGCGCGGTAGGCGTTCACAAATGCCAATCCCCACCAGCCGTTGTCGTCGAACCACGTCTCCGTGCGCGGTTCGCGATCTCCCGGGTACGGCGAGTAGCCGGGCACGGGACGCAGCCCCCGGTTCAGATAGCGTTCGGCTCCTGTCGCGAAACGCGCCACCGCGCGCCGGTTGGCGGATGTCGGTTGAGCGATCGCGATCGCGTCGAGCGACTCGAACAGCGGCACGATGTCCCAGATGGTCGCCAGTGGGTAGCGTTCGTGGTCGTCCAGTCGCGCGTCGTACCAGCCCAGACGCCGATCGCTCCAGCGGCGCTCGGCCTGTGCAACGCCGGCCCGCGCGAGCGAGAGGTAGCCCTGCTGGACGGAAGTCAGCGTGGTCGCGGAGATCGCCGTCACCGGGTGAAGTGTGCTCGCCTCGGCACCGTCGGCCCCGGCGCCGGTGAGTGCAAGCGTCGCAAAGATAGCCGCGAGCGCAGGGAGGGTGGGTGCAAACTTGCCCATGCAAGACATAATCCGACAGTAGGGAGATCGTCGCGCCGCGACCGATTCCTGTGTTGCACGTGTACCCAATGAGACCTTTATCTGGCGCGGATACGGTTATCGACCAGATCGCGATGCCCGGCTCCTCGACACCCACTGCCCCCGCGGCACACGTACCGACCCCACCCTCGGAACGGGGAGCCTGGCTGCTCGCCTGCGCGGTCGGAGGATTGGGCGCGGCCGTGCTCGTGGCGGTGCTCACCGGTGTGGTCGGTCGCACGACGCCCACTGTGCCGGCGGCGGCGCCTCCACCGGTGCTGGTTGCCGCCGTGACTCCCACGCCCGGAGCAGCCGCCTCCATGAGCGTGCTCGCCGAGGTGCAGAGCGGTGGCGCGCGCGCGGCGAACGGCAGGCGCCATGGCAAGGGACATGCGCGCGCGGCGATCGTCGCACAGCCGTCGAGCGTGCAGCAGAGCCTGGACGCGGCGCGCTTCATAGATCAGACAGAAGCGCACATATCGAGGCGCTGGATGGAAGGCTTCTACCCGATCTACGCGGTCGCGCAGCGCACGTTTGGGGTCAACTGGCTGCTGATCGCGTCGATCCACCGGCAGGAGTCGGCGTTCTCCACGGCCCTCACCACCTACCACGGTCTGAACTTCGCCGGCTGCTGCGGCGGGCCGATGCAGTTCAACGTCATGAATGGGTCCCGCCCGGGCATACCGTCCACATGGGATCTTGTCAGTGACTCCTACATATACGGTCGTCGCCCGTCGATCTACGATCACATGACCGCGAAGCACCCGTCGATCTACGACGACTTCGACGCGATCATGGCCGCCGCCCACCTGCTGTCCGCGGACGGCGCGGAATTCGCGCTCGACGCCTCGGCGTGGGACGCGGCGTACGACTACTACGGGCACGACGCCACTGGCGTGACCTACGCCGACCAGGTGCTCGCCCGCGCGATCGGCTGGTCACAGCACGGGTTCTGCATCAACTGCGGAGTGGAAGGAGCGATGGTCGAAGCTGTGCAGGCGGCCTACGGCGCGCCGGTGTTGGCGGCGCTCGAAGGAGAAGCCTCCTCCGCCATCACGGCCCGCGCCAAGGGCCGTGAGCGGCACCACTCCGGTTAGATCCGCTGCACCCTGACCGCGGTTCCGTAGGCGCAGATCTCAGTCCAGGTGCTGCCTAGCTCTGAGGTATCGAAGCGAAACGCGATGACCGCGTTTGCGCCTTTCCCCCGGGCCTCCTCGATCAGCCTCTGCTGGGCGTGGAGGCGCCCTTCGGCGAGCATCTTCGTCATGCCCTTGAGCTCCCCGCCGACCAGCGACTTCAGCCCCGCTCCGATCTGGGAGCCGAGATTGCGGGCGCGCACGGTCAGACCGAATACCTCCCCGTAAACCTCGAGCACCTGGTAGCCGGGGAGGTCGTTCATCGTCGTGATGAGAACCTCCTCGCTCATATCATGCCGCCGCGGCCTGTCCGATCAGCTCGCCCGCGACGCGGTCGGTAGCGCCCGCGGTCCCGCCGAGCAGGCGGCGGGAGAGCTGAGCGCGTCGGAAGTACAACGGCGCGTCGTGCTCCCAGGTGGCGCCGATGCCGCCATGCACGGAGATCATCGTACGCGCAGCGTTGTCGAGCGCACGACCGGCGACCGAGCGGGCGGCGCTGGCCGCGAGCGGGAACTCCTCGGGTGCGCCGCCGCGCGCCCAGCCGGCGTAGTAGAGCAGCGAGCGGCCGTTCTCCAACTGCCGCAGAACCTCGGTCAAGGAGTGCTTGACCGCCTGGTAGGAGCCGATCGCGCGACCGAATGTGTGGCGCTCCTTGGCGTAGGCGACCGACACCTCGAGCGCAGTCTCCACGCTGCCGAGCGACTCGGCTGCGATCAGCGCCTGTGCGAGGTGCCAGGCAGCGGCGAGCGACTCTTCCGGGGCGTCGAGCAGGACGGCGGGCGAGTTAGTGAACGAGACGTGCCCGAGTGATCTGGTTGCGTCGTAACGCCTTACCGGCTGGACCTCAACACCCGGGGAGTCGCTGAGGACCGCGACCCCCACCGGCTTGTCGTTCTGCAGCGCGACCCCCACCATGCCGACTGCCCCGGGAGCGTCGGGTACGAACGCAAAGCTCCCGTTCAACGGCACGCGACCATCCTCGTCCGGAGCCCCGGCGGTCGGCAGAGCACCCCGTTGAAGGCCACCGGCCGGGTCCGTGCTCCAACGGCCGCTGAGGTCGTCAGGCGGCTGGGAGGGTAGATACGCAGCCCGTCGCTCCCCGCTTGAAACCTCTGGCAGGAACGCAGCGGCATTCGGCGAGTCGTTCAAGATCGCGCTCGCGGGCAGGTGGCCGAGCAGCGGGACGCTCGCGAGCACGCGCCCGCACTCGCCGAGCACGAGCATCGCATCGAAGGCATCCAGGCCCGCGCCGCCGTGGGCTTCGTCGATCAGCAATCCCGGCCAGCCGGCCTCCTTCGCAGTCGGCCACAGGTCGGGCAGGGCGCTCTCGTCACCGCCATCGAGCGCCTCGCGGGCGGCCTCGAACGTCTTGAAACGCGATAGCGCGCCACGTGCGGCCTCGCGCAGGAAGACCTGCTCGTCTGAAAGTGAGAGATTCATACCGCCGCCGCTTCCTTGGAGCGCAGCTCCGAGAACGGAATGCCCTTGTCCAATCGCGGCTCCGGCGGCAGCCCAAGCACGCGCTCGCCGATCGTGTTGCGCAGGATCTCTTCGGTCCCGCCCGCTGACTTCAGGCCGGGCAGGAACGAGATCATGTAGGCCCACTCGCTGTCCTCTGCAAGCACGTCGGGGCCGAGCACGTCGGCGATCAGCTCGCCGGCCTTGATCGCGCCGTTGACGATCGTGACCTTCGCCAGGCCCGCCTCGGGGCCGGGGATCTGACCTTTCTGCAGCGCCGTCAGCGTCCTGTAGCCGGTGAACCTGACCGCGAGCAGTTCGCTTGTGATCTCTCCGAGCTGATGGCGCACCTCGGGGTCGCGCCGGGCGTGCTCGTCGCCGGCGATCGCCGCGGCGAAGCGGGTCGAGTTGTAGCCGAGCCCCTCGCTGCCGAGCCCGATCGTCACGCGCTCGTACATAAGCGTCGTAAGCGCCGTTCCCCAGCCGTTCCCGACGCCTCCGACGACTGCGTCTGCGTCGAGCGCGACATCGTCGAAGAAGACCTCGTTGAACTCCGCCTCACCGGAGATCTGGCGCAGCCCGCGCACCGTGACACCCTCGGCGTCCATCGGCACGATGAACATCGTCAGGCCCTTGTGCTTGTGTGCGTCGATGTCGGTGCGGGCGAGCAGCAGGCCATATGAGGCGAACTGGGCGTTTGTGGTCCACACCTTCTGGCCGCTCAACCGCCAGCTGCCGTCGTCCTGCAAGCGCGCACGTGCTTGTACGGCCGCCAGGTCAGAGCCCGCGGCGGGCTCTGAGAACAGCTGGCACCAGACCTCATCGCCGTGCAGCATTGCCCCGAGGTAGCGCGACTTCTGCTCCTCGGCGCCGTGGGCGATGATTGTCGGGCCGAGCATGCCAACGCCGATCGCGTCGAGGATGCCGGGCACCTTCGCGCGCGCGATCTCCTGGTTTGAGATGACCTGCTCGATCGGTCCGAGGCCCTGGCCACCGTACTCCTTCGGCCACGTCACTCCCGCGAGACCACCCTCGGCGAGCTTGCCCTGCCAGGCGCGGCGCGCGGCGATGATCTCGCCCTCGTCCTGCAACGCTCCGGGGCCCGTCAAGACCGGCGCCTCGGACTTGTGCTGCTCGATCCAGCCCCGCACTTCGGCGCGGTAGGCGACCTGCTCCGGTGTGTCGTCGAGATCCACGGCTGCTCTCTCCTTTTGGGCTCTGCTTTGGGGCTCTGCTGCTGCGGGCTTTGCTTGCCACTTTGGCTGCCCAGCCAGTCAATCTTTGCAGGGGAACGCTACTCCACCAGACGCAAGCGCGTCGCTGCAACAGCCTCGAGACTTCGGTTTCGGTTGCTCAGACTCCGGGCGGTATCGGTGGCTCGGGGACCGGTGCCTGGTGGTAGACGTCCTCGAAGCCGCGGTCCAGCAGCTGACGTGCCTGCCTGGCCGGGTCGGGGGAATGCAGCAGCACCACGCCGAGGCGCACCCCGTCGCGCTCGGCTGTCGCCACCAAGAATCTGCCCGCCTGTTCGGTGTAGCCCGTCTTCAGTCCAGTCAGCCCCGGGTAGCCGTAAATCAGCAGCGGGTTGTTGTTGTAGAGGTAGAGCCTGCCGCCCTTGATCGGAAAGGGCAGGGCTGCCGTGTAGGTGCGCACGATGTGCGCTATGCGCGGCTGTTCGAGGTCGACGTGAGCGAGTAGCGCGAGATCCGCCGCGCACGAATAGTTGCCTCGGTCGTAGTAGCCCGAGGGCGAGGAGTAGCGCGTGCAGCCCATCCCCAGCTTCGCTGCCTCGGCGTTCATGCGCAGGACAAAGCGGTTGACGCTGCCGGCCACGTGCTGAGCGAGCGCGACGGCGGCGTCGTTGCCGGAAGGCAGGAGCAGGCCGTAGAGCATCGTCTCCAGCCGCACGTGCTTGCCGAGTGGCAGCACTCCGACCTTCGACCCGTCCGCGTCGACCGCTTCCCTGGTCACCAGCACGCGCGCGTCCGGCGGCGCTGAGGAGACCGTGAGCAGCGCGGTCATCATCTTCGTCAGGCTGGCCATGCGCAGGCGGATGTAGGGGTTGTGCTGCCACAGGACTTGGCCGGTCGAGAGGTTGAACAGCAGTCCCGCGCGCGGCGGCGCGGCGAAGGCCACGTGCATAGGGTCGGCTTGGGGATCGGAGATTCCAGTGAGCGCGAGCGGGGGCTTGCCAAGCGGCAGGCCGATCGCCGAGTGGGGGGGCGGACTGGACGCCGGCTTGGCGGCATGTCGCGCGGCCGAGGCAGCGGCAGAGCCGTTCGTATCGCCCGACCCGGCCAGGGTCATGACGACAACGACCGCCGCCGCGAGCACCAGCGCGAGCGCGCCGGCGACGATCATGCGCTGGCGGCGGCGCCGGCGGCGGGCCGCCTCGCGCCTGTGCCGGCGATGGTGGCTGGGGGTCATGAAGGGGGAGGTGCTCATCGGCGGGCGACGGTAGTCGTGGCGAGTCGATTCTCAGCGATCGAGTGGGACGGTCATCGACGAGGGTAGGGTCATCGGCGGATCGGTTATCGGAGAATGGTCGTCAGCCCGGTGTGACGATCATCGACGCGGAGGGGTACCCAGCGCGCCGACGATCCCGACGCCGAGCAGCACGAGGATGAAGATCGAGAGCAAGCTGGCCAGAGTAAACCCATGCGCGACCACCGCGCTGAAGGTGAGGAAGGCGAAGCCGGCGATGAAGATCAGCGCCACGCCGAGCACGAGGATGCGCCTCACGCGGGGGTCCCCGTGAGCGAGGTCGTCGCCATCAGTTGGTAGGGAGTCCCGATGGCGTGGTCTTGAGATGTCGAGCAAAGACCCCGATCAAACCCAGACCGAGGGCGAAGCCGCCGGCGTGCGCGAGGTAGGTCGTGCCGCTCACGCCGAGATAGTGCTCGAGTCCGAAGGCGCCGAGGGCAACCTGTGCAAGGAGCCAGACGCCGAGGAAGATGAGGACGGGCAGTTCGACCAGGGTGGCGACGAACGGGAGGAGGATCAGTGTGAGGATGCGGGCGCGCGGATAGAGCGGGAGGTAGCCGCCGAGGACGGCCGCGGTCGCGGCCGAGGCGCCGAGAAGCAGAGGCGCGCGCGAGCCGCCGTCGAGGAGCGCCCGTGTGACCAGCGCAAGCAGGCCGCCGAGGACGCAGAAGGCGCTGAAGCGGACGCGCCCAAGGGCGTCCTCGACGCTGGGTCCGAGCAGCACGAGCATGAGGATGTCGAGCAGGATCGGGAGGAGTCCTCCGTGGCGCGGTGAGAGCAGATAGGCGATCAGGCTGATCGCCACCAGCGCGGCCGTGATCGGCGGGAGGAAACGATCCCGCGGGATGTTGTCCTTCAGGGGGAATATCTGCTGACCCTACCCGCGTGCGGCGAGTGGACTGGCGTCCTTGAGTTTCTCTGTCGCCAGCGGACCGACGCCCGGACGTCGCTGCGGCACATGTTGATCTGCGTGGTAGCTCGATCGCACGAGCGGGCCGGCCGCGACGTGCTCGAAGCCGAGCTCGTATGCGGCCAGCTCGAGCGCCGCGAACTCGTCTGGATGCCAGTAGCGCACGACGGGCAGATGGCGCTCGGACGGGCGTAGGTACTGCCCCACGGTGAGTACCTGCACGCCGCTCTCGCGCAGTGCGCCGAACGCCTCAACCATCTCCTCATGGGTCTCACCAAGTCCGGCCATCAGCCCGGACTTGGTGGTGACCTCATGGCCACCCATCTCCTTTGCGAGGCGCAGTACGCGGCAGGAGCGCTCGAACATCGAGCCGCGCCGAGCCACGGAGTACAGCCGGGGCACGACCTCGACGTTGTGGTTGAACACATCGGGGCGCTCGGCGACCACCTTCGCCAGAGGCATCTCTTGGCCCTGAAAGTCGGGCGTGAGCACCTCGATTTGGCAGTCTGGCGCCTGGAGGCGCACCTGGCGGATGACCCCCACGAACGCCGAGGCGCCCTTGTCCGGCAGGTCGTCGCGGTCGACCGAGGTGACGACGGCGTGGCGCAGGCCCATGCGCGCGATCGAGCGCGCCACCCGCGCGGGCTCGAGCGGATCGTGCCAGGTGGGCCTGCCAGTCTTGACGTTGCAGAAGCCGCAGCGCCGAGTACAGGTGTCGCCGAGGATCATGAACGTGGCTGTGCCCCGCTCCCAGCACTCGCCCACGTTGGGGCAGGCCGCCTCCTGGCAGACGGTGTGCAGGTTCTCCGAGCGGATCAGCTCGGTCAGCTGGCGGTAACGCTCCCCGCCGGGCGGAGGCACCTTGAACCATGGAGGCTTGCGCTCGCGGATGGGGCGTACCTGGGAGCCGAGCACGTTCAGCACGTCCATCCCACCGGGGTTCGCGCGCGCACGAGTCACGTGCTTGCGCTCGGTGGGCGTCGAGGCTGTCGGCATGGCGCTCATGCGAGCACCAGCGGCCGATCGCTCTCGAGCTGCGTCTGGCTAACCAATTGCCGGCGCCGGCCATGGGTCTGGCAGAAGTGCCGGGCCATGTGCGTCCTGAAACGATCCAGGTCCGCCTCCTGCTCGTGGGGGAGCTCGTGGGCAATCGAGGTCATCGTGACGTCGGGCAGACCGCAGGCGACGATCCAGGAGAAGGGGTCGAGCGCGTTGGTCACGTTGACCGCGAAGCCGTGTGTGGCGATGCCACGCGAGACGTGCACGCCGATCGAGGCGATCTTGCGATCTTCGACCCACACCCCTGTGTAATCCGGGCCCTCCTCGCAGCGGGAACGGGCCTCGATCGACTCCTCGGCGAGCGCCGCGACGATCGCGGCCTCCATCGCGCGCAGGTGGGAGCCGATGTCGACGACATGCATGATCGGATAGCCGACGAGCTGCCCCGGGCCGTGGTAGGTGACGCGCCCGCCGCGATCGGTGTCGACGAGGTCGATGCCTTGTGCGCGGTAGAAGTCCTCGCCCAGCGTGAGCTCATCCTCAGCGGCGCGCCGCCCGCGTGTGTACACCGGAGGATGCTCCAGCAGCAGCAGCGTGTCGGGCAGTTCCTCCGCTCCTCGACGCGCGCGGATGCGCTCCTGGAGGGCGAGCCCGTCGCGGTAGGGAACGGTGCCTAAGTGGCATACCCACAGTTCTGCGGAGGGTCGATCGGCGATGGTCATCTACCTGCCTAAGCCTAGCGCCGCTTTGCGGGGCCACCCGAGCAGAGATGGAGCGCGCGCGCCCTCAGCGCGCCGCCTGCAGGTGATCCTGGCCGGATGTCGTATCGCCCGTGAGAGGCGCGACGTCGAAGAACCTTTGTCCGTGCGACTTCCCCAATCGATGGAGGCTGCTCTCAGATGACCCACCGAAGACTGGCGTGTATTGCGGGCTGTCTCGTCACGCTGTGCGGCGCGATCATGGGGCCGGTTGCAACGGCTTCGGCAAGCAGCAAGAGCATCAAGGCCGTAATCGTGAGCTATAACCCGAAGATCGACATAGCGGAAGGCCACATCGTGACGGCCGTCGGCGAATACGAGGCAAGCGCAGACCCCAAAGACCCAGCCGGGGTGCAAGCGGCGATCAGCGGGTCGGTCGCGGTTCTGAGCTCGCTGAAGGCCAAGGTCGCGCAGCAGTCGGCCGGTGCGCCACGGGTGAAGAAGGCCAAGACGAAGGTCGAGAAGGGCCTCGAGGGGGTCATCGTGGGGTATCGGGATCTGTCCACGGCATACGGCGAGAAGGCCACCAGCCAGATAGCGGCAACGATCGAGGCCAACAGGGCGGAGGTCCTCGTCAATGAGGGTCGGAAGAAGCTGCTCGAAGGCGTGAAGCTGCTGGGTTGAATCGGGGCTATAGCGTGAGCGCCGTGGGCTGTTCGAGCAACTCGCGCACGCGAGCTAGAAACTGAGCGGCGTCGGCGCCGTAGAGGATGCGGTGGTCGCAGGCAAGCGTGAGCGTCAATGTGTGGCGGGCGACGATCTCGCCAGCGCGGACCACCGCACGGGGCTCCAACGCACCCACCGACAGGATCGCTGCCTGCGGCGGGTTGACGATCGCCGTGAAGCTCTGTGCGCCATACATCCCGAGATTTGAGACCGTGAACGTGCCGCCACCCAGCTCGGGTGGGGTGATAGTGCCATCGCGCACCCGCTCAGCCAGCGCACGCGTCTCGCGCGCGATCTCACCCAGCGACTTCTCCTCGGCGTCGAACACGGTAGGCACCACCAGTGCTTCCTTCGCGGCGACCGCCACGCCGACATTGATGCGTGAGTGCAGCTGCAAGCGACCGTCGCGATAGCTGCTGTTTACGCGCGGGTGCTCGCGCAGGGCCAGCGCGCACGCCTTGACGATCATGTCGTTGTAGGTCGGCGCATGTGGGTGGGAGAGCGCCTTCAGCTCCGTGCGCAGTGCCACACACTCCTGCATGTCGATGTCCATCTGCAGCGTGAAGTCGGGGATCGTGGCCTTGGACTCCGCCATCCGTCGCGCGATTGTCTGCTGCGTTCGGGTCAGCTCCACCGTGGTGGTCTCGCCCTTGGCCGTCGCCACGCCCGTGGACCCCGGCGCAGACAGGGCGGGGCCGCCTGCCGATGTGCCTACCCCCTGCACATCGGCCTTGACTATCCGACCGCCCGGGCCGCTGCCCGTGACCGTGTGCAGGTCCACCCCGCTCTCCTCGGCTATTCGTCTTGCCAGCGGCGACGCCTTGACGCGCTCCACCGCCGGTGAACCTTCGCCGGACCGGACCTCGGAGGCTGACACCGCCGCCGTGGAGGAAACGCGATCTGCGGATCGATCTGCTCCATCCATCGCACGCACGCCAGCCGTCACCGAGGCTGGCTCCTCGTCCTTTGCGCCCGACACAACGGCGGGAGCCTGGGAAGAGTCGATGTCTCCCTTTGCCTCACCGATCCGCGCGATCAGCTCTCCGACCGCCAGGGTGTCGCCCTCGCTGGCTACCGTCTGAAGAACGCCGTCCAGGTCTGACTCATAGCTCATCGTGGCCTTGTCGGTCTCGATCTCCACCAGCTCCTCGCCGCGGCGCACCTCCTCGCCGTTCCGCTTCAGCCAGCGCAGGATCGTCCCCTCCTCCATCGTGTCCGACAGGCGGGGCATCACGACGTCGGCCATCAGCGCGCTTCTGTGCCCGCGGCGGCGGTTTGCAACCCGAGGATCGCGAGCGCCGCGTGGACGATCTGCGGCTCGTGCGGATAGGCGAGATCCTCCAGGGGCTTTGAATACGGCATCGGCACGTCGGCGCCGGTAACCCGCGCGACCGGTGCGTCGAGGTCGTCAAATGTCTGCTCTGTTATGAGCGCGGCGAGGTTCGCGCCGACTCCTCCGTGCGGCCAGCCCTCCTCGACGACGACGCAGCGATTTGTCTTGCGCACCGACGCGAGGATCGCGTCGAGGTCGAGTGGACGCAGCGTGCGTGGATCGATCACCTCGGCCTGCACGTCGTGCTCGGCCGCGAGTGTCTCGGCCGCGCGTTCGGCCGTGATGGCCATCCGCGAGACACCGACGATCGTTATATCTGTGCCCTCGCGAGCTATGCGCGCGTTGCCGAAGTCGACCACGTGATCCTCGTCCTCGGGCACCTCGCCGCGCACGCCGTACAGCGACTCGTGCTCGATGAAGATCACCGGGTTCTCGTCGCGGATCGCCGCCTTCAGCAGTCCCTTGGCGTCGGCGGCGGTCGACGGAACCGCGACGAGCAGGCCCGGCACGTGCACGAACAGTGCCTCCAAACAGTGCGAGTGGGTCGGCCCCAGCTGGTGGCCTGCGCCCTGGGGCATGCGCACAACCAGCGGTACGGTCACCTGCCCCCCAAACATGTAGTGGATGTGGGCCGCGTGGTTGACGATCTGGTCGAAGGCGAGCAGCGCAAAATTGATCGTCATCAGCTCGACCACCGGGCGCAGCCCGATCATTGCCGCACCGATCCCGACCCCGACGATCGTGTTCTCAGAGATTGGCGTATCGCGTACGCGGCGCTCTCCAAACTCCTCCAGCAGGCCGGCGGTGACCTTGAACGCGCCGCCGAACACGCCGATGTCCTCGCCCATCAGCATCACGCGCTCATCCCGTCTGAGCTCCTCGCGCAGGGCCGCGTTCAAGGCGTCGCGATAGCGCATCTCGGGCATCAGAGCCCACCCGCCCCGTCCTCGCGGACCTGCAGCGCACTGGTGATCTGTTGTGGAATCTCGCCCGTGCTGTTCGGCTGCGGTGCTTGGTGCATGCCTGCCTCATGGGCGGTGGTCTTGACCGAGTACATGCCGTGGACCTGGTTGCCGAGCACATAGACGTCGTCGTACAGCGACTCGGGGGTGGGGAAGGGCGAGGCCTCGGCGAACGCCACGGCGGCGTCGACTCGCTTGGTTGCCTCCTCGTCGATGTGCGTGCGCTCGAGCTCGTCGATCGCACCCTCCCCAATCAGCAGATCGCCGAGCGCCGGGATCGGGTCGCGCGCCCGCCACTGGGCGACCTCCTCCTTTGTGCGGTACTGCTCGGGATCGGCCATCGAATGGCCGCGGAAGCGATAGGTGACCGCCTCAACCAGCACCGGCTGGCGGTCCGCGCGCACGCGGCGTACGGCCTCGGAGACGACCGCGTGGGTGTCGAGCACGTCCATCCCGTCGCAGCGCATTCCGGGCACGCCGAGGCTCTCGCCCTTGCGTTGCAGGTCGGTGACGGCGGAGTGGCGCTTGAGCGCGGTGCCCATCCCGAACTGGTTGTTCGTCACCATGAAGACGACCGGCAGTTGCCACAGCGCCGCAAGGTTCAGCGTCTCCCCGAACGTGCCCTGGTTGGAGGCGCCGTCGCCAAACGTGCACAGCGTGACCTCGTCTGAGCCGCGGTAGTCGCAGGCCAGGGCGATGCCGGCCGCGATTGGCAGATTGCCGCCGACGATCCCATAGCCGCCCATGAAGCGGCGGGTCAGATCGAACATGTGCATCGAGCCACCATGCCCACCCGAGCAGCCGTCGACGCGGCCAAACAGCTCGGCCATCACGTTCTCCGGTGGCGTGCCGCGCGCGAGCGCGTGACCATGCGAGCGGTAGGTGGAGATCAGGTAGTCGTCCTCCCGCAGTGCCCGCGCGCCGCCCACGATCGTCGCCTCCTCGCCGATCGAGAGGTGCAGAAAACCGCCGACTTTTGCCCGCGCGTACATCTCGCCGGCGCGTTCCTCAAAGCGGCGGATGAGCGTCATCGTTCCGAGCCACTCGCGCGCGACATCGGGCTCTGGCAGCCGGCGAAGCGCGGGCAGCTGGCCCTCGCTTGTGGCTGGGAAAGCGCGCTTCTCGGCCATCAGTGCCACATTAGCGGCCTTCTCTAGATGTCGACCGAGCCCCAACGCACGAGGAACTCCTCCGCCTCCAGTTGCGCCAGGTCGCTGCGCAGTGCGCGTGCCAGCCGCGAAGCGGCGTGGGGCGGCCGGTCCCAGAAGAAGACGACCTCGCCGCCGTCGATCTCCACTACCTCGATGTGGTCGACTCTCCCCACGTCGGCGAGCAGCGCCGGGGCTCGCCCGCCGCGGGTCACGATCAGCCGGTAGGCACGGTTGGCCTTCATCGCGTTTGGGCTGCCGTGACGGATGGGCGCATGTAGGTGGCTGCCTCCTCGACTGCGCGCTCGCCAACGAATACACGACCCAGCACTCCGGACTGAGTGTCCCCGATCCGGATCGCCGGTACATCGGTCACGCCCGCCAGTGCGGCCTCGGCCGTGGCAGCGCTCAGCTGCTCGTGTACGGAGGTCAGCTCGGCGCCCTTGAGCACGGCCTTCGGATGCATCTCGCAGGCCGCTGCCGCGATCAGCACGTGGTCTATCTCGGCGAGACTGTGGCCACCGGCGAATGCCTGGCGGAAGGCCGCCTGGGCAAAGGGGACAGCACGGCCGATCGACTTGGCGTAGGTCGCGACTCGCATCGCGATAGCGCTATCGAACGGGAAAGTGTCCGGCCAGCGCAGCGGCTGCAGGCCGAGCTCCTTTGCACACCGCGCGATCTCGGCGCGGAAGATGTCTTCTTCTTCCCGGCAGCGGAATGCCGCAAAAGTCTCCGCCGCGGGCAACTCGCAAGCCAACACAGGTTGCCACTCGATTGGGCCGCCCAAAACATGCAGGACACGCTCGGCTGCGAGATAGGCCAGCGGGCTGGCAAGGTCGAAGTAGAAGGCTGCTTGCGGGGTGGTCATCCCGCCGAGATTAGCCTTCGATGCTCAACCGTGGATCAGCCAGCCGTCGGCGGCGCGGCCGGCCTCCATCACGGCCTCGGACAGCGTGGGGTGGCCATGGATCATGCGGGCGACCTCGGCGAAGCCGCCCTCCAACGCGCGCACGTTGACGAGCTCCTGGATCAGCTCGGTCGCGCGCGCGCCGACGATGTGTCCGCCGAGCAACTCGCCGTACTTGGACTCGCCGACGAGCTTGACGAGCCCAGAGCGGTCGCCGTAGACGATGCCGCCGCCGACCGCGCCGTAGGGCACCTTGCCGACGACCACGTCATAGCCCTGCTCGCGCGCCTGCGCCTCGGTCAGGCCGAAGGAGCCGACGTTCGGCGTGCAGAAGGTCGCGCGCGGGATGTCGACGTAGGCGATCGGATGGGTCTGCATTCCGGCGGAGTCCTCGGCGGCGATCACGCCCTCATCGGAGGCCTTGTGCGCGAGCGCCGGGCCCGGGACGAGGTCGCCGATCGCGTATACGCCTTTGCGCGAGGTCCGCAGGGCGCCATCGACCTTCACCAGCCCACGCTCGTCCAGCTCGACGCCGGCCTCGGCGAGTCCGAGCCCGTCGATGTCGGCGCCGCGTCCGGCCGCGATCACGAGGTAGTCGACCTCGGCGGTCTCCTCGCCGTAGGAGAAGCTCACGCTCGCCTCGCCGCTCTTCACTTCCGCCACGGGCGTGCCGGTGTGGACGGCGATGCCCTGTTGCTTCAGGCCGCGCTCAACCAGACGGGAGATGTCGGCGTCCTCGGTCGGGAGCAGGCGGTCGAGCGCCTCCAGCAGCACCACTTCGCTGCCGAGACGGGCGAAGCCCGAGGCGATCTCCGCTCCGGACGCCCCCGCGCCGACGACCGCTAGGCGGGCTGGCAGTTCCTCGAGCGCCCATGCCTGCTCGGTGCCGATCACGCGACCACCGAACTCGACTCCCGGGATTGCCCGCGGGACCGAGCCGGCGGCGAGGATCACCGTCTCAGCGGCGACCGTCTGCTCACCGATGCGCACATCGCCCTCGGCGGTCAGCGCGGCTTTGCCCTCGATCACGTCGATCTTATTTTTCTTGAACAGGCCGGCGACGCCGCCGGTGAGCGTGGAGACGACTTTCTCGCGGCGAGCCTGCACGCCGGCGTAGTCGACCTCGACACTCCCAACCTTCAGCCCGTACTCCTCCGCGTCCCGGATCTCCGTCAGCAGGTCGGCCGAGCGCAGGACCGCCTTGGCGGGGATGCATGCGTAGTTCAGGCAGCGCCCGCCGATCTTGTCCTGCTCGATGACGGCGGTCCTTTTTCCGAGCTGGGCAGCGCGAATCGCGGCGACGTAGCCACCTGGCCCGGAGCCGATCACGATGCAGTCGTAGGAGGAATCAGCCATGCGCGCTGAGCCTATCGAAGCGTGTTGGGCGTTCGCTCACTCGCCTGGATCCTGCCCATGACCCGGACGAGCTTCCAGAACAGCCAGCCCCCGAGCGAGATGCTGAGGAGGCACAGGCCGGCCGCCGTGAGGGTGGATGCCACGACGAGCGCGAGCGAGGTGACGATGATCTGGAAGGCGAGCAGCGCCTCGAAACCGAGCACCGCCCAGTAGCGCCGCCGATACATACCCTGGGCCAGCAGTGCCAGGATGACCGCGAGGAACACTGCGCCGGGCAAGGAGCCGCCGTGGCGGCTGAGGTCGTGGACGGTCGCCGCGCCGGTCAGCACCGCGATCGCCAACAGCACGCAGACCGCGATCGCCACCGCCAGCGCTGCCGGCCGCTCGTTCTCGTCCAGCGGCCGCAGGGCGACCCGGGCAAGCTCGTCGTGGCTGGGTTGTCCCGGCTCAGGCATGCGGGGGCTGCGCGTCGAGCAACTTGCTCAGCTCGCGCGCCGCGCGCTCGGGGTCCTCGGCGTCGCTGATGGCTCGCAGCACACACACACGCCGCGCGCCCGTGTCGATCACGTCGGGGAGGTTGCCCTCGTGTAGCCCGCCGATCGCGAAGAACGGGACGGTGGCATGGGCGGAGGCGTAGTTGACCAGCTCGGTCCCGACGGACGGACGGCCCGGCTTTGTGGGGGTCTCGTGGACTGGCCCGACGCCGATGTAGTCCACGGCCGGCGAGCCGTCGGGTGCGCTCGGGGCGGCCGCATCGATCTCAGCAGGGGCGTGGGTGGAGAGGCCGATCAGCATGTCCGGACCAACCAGCTCGCGGACCTCGCTCACGGGCATGTCGTCCTGCCCCACATGCACCCCGTCGGCGCCGGCCGCGCGCGCGACGAGCGGACGGTCGTTGACGATTAGGAGCGGGGTGGGCGGGCCGTATCTCTCGCACAGCGCGCGCGCGGCGTTGGCGACGACCAGCAGCTCGTCGTCGGGAAGATGCTTCTCGCGTAACTGCACGATGTCCACACCACCGGCGATCGCGGCGCCCAGGAGGTCTCCCAGCTCGCGATGACGCGGAGCCCGCCCACCCGCATCACACACCAGGTACAGCCGCGCGGTGGCCAATCGCGCGCGCCGGTCGGTGCCGAGGTCTTGAATGGACATCGGCTTGAAGTCTGGCACGCGGCGATGCCCCTCTCTCTAAACCAGGGGCTCTAGCATCAATCGCATGCCCAATGGTCAACCAGTGGACGTGCTCATCGTCGGTGGCGGCATCATCGGCCTGGCCGTAGCGTGGCGCGCGCGCCAGCGGGGGATGTCCGTGACGGTGCTCGAGCGCGACGCGATCGGGCGCGGGGCGTCGCACGTAGCCGCGGGTATGCTGGCGCCGGTGGCGGAGGTCGAGTTCGGGCAGGTGGGACGGCGCGTGCTCGAGCTGGGGCTGCGCTCGGCGAGCATGTGGCCGGCGTTTGCCGCGGAGCTGGAGGCGGCCTCAGGCGGCACGGAGGTGGGCCTGCGGAGAACCGGCACGCTCGTCGTCGCGCGCGACGACGACGAGGCCCGCGAGCTCGAGCGGCAGATCGCGTTTCGCGACTCGCTCGGGCTGAGCGCGACGCGCCTGCGGCCCAGCGAGGCCCGCGAGCTCGAGCCGAGCTTGGCTCCGACTCTGCGGTTGGCGTTCGAGGCCCCGGACGATCACTCCGTCGATCCGCGCCTGGTGCTCGCGGCGTTACGACGCGCGTGCCTGTCGAGGAAGGTGGAGCTGCGTGAGCGCGCGCCGGTGGAACGCGTCGAGTTGGACGAGACGGACATGCGCGTGGCGGGAGTCACGCTCAGGGGCGGTGAGCGTGTGGAGGCGGGGCAGGTCGTGCTCGCCGCCGGTGCGTGGACGGCGCAGATCGATGGCCTGCCCGAGCAAGCGCGCGTACCCGTGCGCCCGGTCAAGGGACAGATCCTACGACTGCGCGACCCCGCCGGACCGGGACTGCTGGAGCGAGTCGTGCGCTTCGCTGGTGGCTATCTCGTCCCACGCGGGGACGGCCGCTACGTGCTTGGGGCTACCGTCGAGGAGCGCGGGTTCGAGTCGCTACCGACCGTGGGCGGCGTATACGAGTTGCTGCGCGACGCCTACGAGCTGGTGCCGGGGGCGAGCGAGTTGGAGATCGAAGAACTCGGCGTCGGGCTACGCCCGGGAACACCCGACAACGCGCCCATGATCGGCCCCGGCGCGATCGCGGGATTGACGTGGGCTACAGGCCACTATCGCAACGGAATCCTGCTTGCTCCGCTCACCGCCGAGCTGGTGGTGCAAGAGCTCGCGGGGGTTCTCGCATGATTCTCCTCAACGGGCAGAGCTCTGACGTGCCCGCGGGCCAGACCGTGGCCGCTGTGCTCAGCCGTCTCGGCCTGGAGGTGGATACGCGGGGAGTTGCCGTGGCGGTTGACGGTGAGGTCGTGCCGCGGGCCGGATGGGAGACGTTCACGCTCGAGGAGAATGCGCGCGTCGAGGTGTTGACGGCGATGCAGGGAGGATGATGATCCGAGAATGCCCGATTCGCTGAGCGAGATGACCGACACCGCGTCACCCGCCGCGCACAATGGCGCTGCACTCCCCCTCGACGCATTGACGATCGCCGGGCGCACGCTGCGCTCGCGGCTGCTGCTCGGCACAGGCGGCTTTCCATCGCTCGAGCTGCTCGCCGAAGCGATCGCGGCCAGCGGCTCAGAGCTGGTGACGGTCGCGCTACGCCGTATCGACTTTCGCGCTCGCGGATCGCTGATCGACGTGCTCGCCGGCGCGGGCGTGGAGCTGCTGCCGAACACCGCGGGTTGTCACACCGCGCGCGACGCTGTCCTCACCGCCCGCCTCGCGCGCGAGGCGTTTGCGACGAACTGGGTCAAGCTGGAGGTGATCGGCGACGAGGACACGCTCCTGCCCGACGCGCCCGAGCTGCTGAAAGCCGCGGAGGAGTTGATCGACGAGGACTTCGTCGTGCTGCCCTACACGACCGATGACCCCGTGCTCGCGCGGCGCCTCGTCGACATCGGCTGTGCTGCGGTGATGCCGCTCGGCTCGCCGATCGGCAGCGGAATGGGTATCCGCAACCCGTACAACATCGCCTTGATCCGCGAAGCCGTGGATGTGCCGGTGGTGCTCGACGCCGGTATCGGCACGGCCTCGGATGCGGCGTTGGCGATGGAGCTGGGCTGCGACGCGGTGATGGCCGCGTCAGCGATCTCCCGTGCGGAGGATCCCGTGAAGATGGCCCATGCGATGCGTGCAGCGGTCGAGGGGGGGCGCTTGGCTCGCATGGCGGGGCGTATTCCCCGCCGCCTCTATGCCACTGCTTCCACTGCCGATGAGGGCTTACCTGACTTCTAAAGGGCCCGAAGCCGATCACAGGAGCCCAAAGGGCTCAGTGGCAGGATGCCGATGCTCGAGAGGAGCGGCAAGCCCCGGTCAAGCGAGCTCAAGGCGAGCCTCCCATTCAAGGGCCGGCTAGATGCCGGCCCGAGCACTACGCCGGCCCGAGCACTACTTCACCACTTCAATAGTGCCGTTCATCGACGCCGGATGGATCGTGCACTCGTAGTGGATCACCCCGGGCTTGTTGGCCTTGATCTCGTACGTGCCCCCTTCGCCGAAGGTCTTTGAGGCGAACTGCGCGACGCCGCCCTCGCTGGTGACGTTGTGTTCGACCGAGTCGTAGTTCGTCCACTTGATCGTGCTCCCGACCTTGACCTTGAGCGTGTCCGGGTCGATCGCGATGTTGCGGTAGGCGATCTGCACGGTTCCGCTCTGCACCGGCGAGGAGGAAGACGGAGAGGCGTACTTCGGCGTCGTGTCCGCTTTCAAGCCTCCACTCGCGGTGGTGGATTTCGGCGTGCTCGTCGTCGTGCTGGAGCTGGAACCGCTCGACGATCCACAGCCAGCGGCGAGCACCAGCGCGGAGCAGGCGAACAGGACAGGGAGGCCTTTTCTCATCGGACGATCCTTTCTAGGGCGAGCCTTGGCGGCCAGCCTAACCTAGACTGGCCGGTCCATGACACGCCATTTTCTCACCGGGGCTGAGCTAACCGCCGCCGAGCTTCACGCGCTGCTGGATCGCGCGCTGGAGCTGAAGGCAGCGCCGCTCTCCTCCACGGCGCTCACCGGCAAGAGCGTCGCGCTGATTTTCCAGAAGCCCTCGACCCGCACGAGGCTGTCGTTCGAGGTGGGGGTGCACGAGCTGGGCGGACACCCCGTTGTACTGCGCGCGGATGAGCTGCAGCTCGCGCGCGGCGAGGCCCTGCGCGACACCGCGTTGGTCCTCGCTCGTCACGTCGGGGCCGTCGGGGTGCGCACAGGGCCGGACGCGACGCTCGAGGAGCTCGCGGAGCACAGCACGGTCCCCGTTCTCAACATGCTCACTGCCCGCCACCACCCCTGCCAGGCGCTGGCCGACCTGCTGACCCTGCGCGAGGCCTATGGCTCCTTTGAGGGTCCCACCCGCCCGCGCCTGGCGTATGTTGGCGACGGCAACAACGTCGCACGCTCGCTCGCGATCCTCGGCACGCTCGCGGGGCTCGACGTCGACGTCGCTTCGCCGCCGGGCTACACGCTCGAGGACGATCTGCCGCTGCCGGCCGAAGCGACCGGAAAACTCACGCTGCACACTGATCCCCGCGAGGCGGTCGCCGGTGCGTGCGCGGTTTACACCGATGTGTGGGTGAGCATGGGCGACGAGACCACCGCGCAGGAGCGCCGCGCCGCGCTCGCGGCCTACCGACTGGATGACGCGCTGCTCGACGCTGCTGCCCCGGGCGCTTTCGCGATGCACGACCTGCCCGCGCATCCCGGCGAGGAGATCACCGCCGAGGTGCTCTATGGCGCTCGCCAGCGCATCTGGGACCAGGCCGAGAACCGCCGTCACGCGCAGAAGGCGCTCTTGGAGTGGCTCCTCGCTCCCGGCGCGGGCTCTCCGCCGGCATGATCCCTGACCCCGAGACCGCACCGCTTTCGAGCGAGCCCCTGACACGCCCCCAACGCGGGGACGAGTTGGAGCTCCAGGTCGAGTCGCTTGCCTTCGGCGGCGAGGGCGTCGCGCGGCTGGGCGACGGCGGCTATGTGGTGTTCGTCGCCGGCGCCGTGCCGGGCGATCGCGTGCGAGCAGTCGTGTACAAGCGCAAGCGCAGCTACGCCCACGCGCGCACCGTTGAGGTGCTCGACCCCAGCCCCGAGCGAATACCTCCAATGGCCGACCATCCCGGCGTGCCCTGGCAGGTGCTCCCCTACGAGCGCCAGCTTCAAATCAAGTGCGCGCAGGTCGACGATGCGCTGCGACGGATCGGCAAGCTGGAGGGCTTTGAGCTGGAAGACATCGTGCCTGCCATCCAGCCGTGGCGGTATCGCAACAAGCTCGAGTACTCCTTCGGCGCATCTGCTGACGGCGAACTGGTGTGCGGTTTCCACGCCTCTGCGGGTGGGAGCCGGGTGGTGCCGCTCGAGGATTGCCTGCTGGCCTCCGAGCGGGGCAACCTCGCTCGTGAGGCGGCCCTGCGCTGGTGTCGCGCGCAGGGGCTCACCGCCTGGATCCGGAGCGCGCCGCGGGAGCTGCGGGGAGGTCGCTCGCGGGGGGGCGACGACGGTGAAGCGCCCCCTAGTCTGGGCCGTGACGCTCCTCGCCGTCTCGATCCCGGCCCGCACTCGAGCGCGGACGCGGCGCGCAGGGAGCGGACGGGACCGGCGCCCGATGGGCGCGCGCGGCTGCGCAACCTGGTCGTGCGTGAAGGCCGGCGCACCGGGCTGCTGCAAGTCCGCCTCGTGACCACGGACGGCGAGCTCGACGCGGGCGAGCTGGCGGGTGCGCTGAGCGAGGCGCTCGGGGGAAGCTTGTCCGGTGTGCTGTGGTCGCGCTCGCGCAGCCTCGCGGAGACGACCGCGGGGGGAGACACAGAGCTCGTGTGGGGCGAGGCCGAGCTGGGAGAGCGGCTCGGTGAGCTCGACCTGCGCATATCGCCAGAGGCGTTCTTTCAGACGAATACCGAGATGGCCGAGCCGCTGTACACGATCGTAGGGGAGTACGCGGCGCTCGAGGGTTGGGAGCGAGTGTACGACCTGTATTCGGGGATCGGCACGATTGCCCTTACCCTCGCTCCGCGCGCGGGCGAGCTGTGGGGGATCGAGCTGGTGGAGGAGGCCGTCGCTGATGCGATCTCGGGCGCGCGTCGCAACGGGATCACGAAGGCTCATTTCTTCGCCGGGGACACCCGCCTGGCGCTCCGAGCTCTCGTGGAGCGTGCGGGGCGCCCCGATGTGGTCGTCGTCGACCCTCCCCGTGCGGGTCTGTCGAAGAAAGTGGTCCACCGCATCATCGACGCTTCACCAAGGCGGATCGTCTATGTCTCCTGCAACCCCACCACGCTCGCGCCCAATGCGGCCGAACTCGTTGAGGCCGGGTGGGTGCTCAAGAAGGTCCGCCCGGTCGACATGTTCCCTCAGACACACCACATCGAGTGCGTGGCACTGCTCGAGCGGGCCTAGGACACGTCGCAGAGCATTGTCCTCAGTCGGTCGCTCGCGTACCGAAGGGAGCCCGCCCACCCGGACACTCGCCTCAAAGATGCATGGCCCGCCCACCCGACACTCGCTTACGCTCGCATTCCCCGTTAGGCCAGCATCCCCGTTTCGGCCAGCACGCCACGCTCGGTGCGTCCTCCCTCCGCTCGGCCCTGATCCGCTCCGCGCGGGTAGGCTTCCGAGGAATGCGCGCCGCGACCATTCGCGAGGGGGAGATCGTTATCGAGGAGCACCCTGACCCCGTGGCGGGGCTGGGGGAGGTTCTCGTTCGTGTGCGGGCGGCGGGGTTGAACGGGGCGGACATGATGCAGCGTCGCGGGTTGTACCCGGCGCCGGCCGGCTCGCCTCAGGACATACCGGGAATGGAGTTCGCGGGTGAGGTGCTCGAGCTGGGGCCGGGAGCGAACCGGTTCGCGGCGGGAGAGCGCGTGATGGCGATCGTCGGCGGCGGCGCGCAGGCAGAGCTTGCTGTGGTGCACGAGCGCCAGCTGATGCCGATCCCAGATGCGCTCGACTGGCCCGCGGCGGGCGGGCTGCCGGAGGTCTTCACGACCGCGCACGATGCCGTCTTCGTACAGGCCGGCCTGCGGCCCGGCGAGCACCTGCTGGTCCATGGCGGTGCCGGTGGCGTCGGCACGGCCGCGATCCAGCTGGCCAGGGCTGCCGGCGCGAGTGTCACCGCCACCGTGCGTCGCCCCGAGCTTCGCGAGCAGGTTGCGGCGCTGGGCGCGAGGGCGATCTCAGACGAGAACTTCGCGGCCGAGGGACCGTTCGACGTGATCCTCGAGCTGGTCGGCGCTCCCAACATGGTGGACGACCTGCAGGCGCTCGCCACCGGCGGGCGGATCTGCGTGATCGGCGTCTCGGCGGGAGCCAAGACCGAGCTGAACCTGCTGGCGCTGATGGGCAAGCGCGCCCGCATCCACGGGTCCACGCTGAGGGCTCGACCGCTGGAGGAGAAAGCGCTGAC